>Ga0164305_10000014_pt1 | contig 41310 bp, 37 predicted proteins | sample Whisoiple_237_MG_FD_110215 | JGI IMG/M metagenome (GOLD analysis project Ga0164305, IMG submission 110215) | Soil microbial communities amended with pyrogenic organic matter from upstate New York, USA - Whitman soil sample_237_MG | ecosystem: Environmental > Terrestrial > Soil > Agricultural...
GGTGATGTTTCAAGCTAGTCCTCGGGCCGAGTTGCATTAGCGTCGAGCATCCCAGAATCCGCCCCCAGCAGCACATAGTCCGATCGGTGAGTTGGGCTGGAACGGACGATTGGATTGTCAGCCAATCGAAACGTTGAGCCGGTAGTTTCTGTTCCTGTTGCAGAGGTCATACGTCCAAAGCATAGATGCCATCGTGAAGAATCGTCAGCCAGTCTTCCATCTTCAAGAACGTGGTAGTTGGTCAACAGCAAGTCTTGACTTAGCAAGAACCCAGTGGCGATCGCTCCCTGCCCCTCTACTTCAATCCGGCAAACTGAGGCGGCTCGATCCACACCACGTTTCAAGAATGCCACATCCCATAGTTCAGGTTTGGGACGCCAAAATCCTTGGAGTTCGAGTTGCTCGGTCGGACCCCACCATTCAAACTCAGGACCGAAGGGAATAACGCGAGTTGGCTTTGCCTCAGCGGGTATAATCCCAAACGACTCAACGAATTGGCGTAATCTGGAATTACCGGGATTACGGTGGATTGCGGCACTCACTAACTCTACTAAATGTCCCTCTGCCTCTGCCCAATCCACCAGATCAGTTACAGTCTCTGTAAGGTTGTTGCCCCCTACAACCTCATCGAGTCGCACATTCAATTCTTCACGCAGCAGCAACTTGAGCTTAAATTTGTCGGGAAATGCCCGCTGCAAGGCTTCCCTCAATTGTTTAAACTGCTCACCTCTAAGTTCCATGTTTAGCTCTTAATCAGTACCAAGTAGTACAATCGTCTTCTGAAAATGACCCAACAAGAAATCAACGTTCTTGTTGTCGCAGAAGTAGTTGGAGAAATTATGTTGCACAAACATCTACTTTGGAGCGCTTGACGATGCCCATGACAGTGTTTTTGGAGAGTTGAGAGTTTTATCCTTACTTCTGTCACTTTCCGGGATGGTGATCGCTACTGTTACCACTTTCAGTTCAGCCATTGCTCACGGGTAATCTGTGCTGCTGGTAATTGTGTAGGACTTCTCTTTACCAAAGGGGCGAGATCGTTAGATTGAAACACTAACGGAAATTGTGCTTTTGGTTAGTGGCTCTCTTCTTTTGGCTGTCGTTGATGAAAAGACGCGCCCAACCTTTGCCGATTTAACCAAAATTGCTCTAGGGGGATATATGGGGCTGCTAATCCCAAGGGATAAGAAAAAGCCTGAACTAGACATAGAGCCTGATTAGAAAGGTTAGAGCCAAAGTAGGCGATCGCTCTGTTACTCCCCTAAAATCAAAGATTTTAGGGGAGTAACCAAATTCATCAGCGATCACTACTGTTACTGCTTTCGGTTCCGCCTTTGTATAGCAATGGAGAAATTTTGGTCGCTAAGAAAGTTAATCCTGCCAAAACTCCTGAAAACAACTGGCTGCAAGCTCGGTATAGCGCACCGTGTGCTGAATATTCTTGTGTCCCAGATAGTGCTGGATGGATCGCGTGTCGCGCCCCTCATTGACGTTCGTTGTACCCACAGGCATGTCTGAGCATGTGAGGGTGAACTGAAAAGGGTATAGATGACAATTGAGCCACTCGGGTCAGAATTTTGCGGAATCCGGCAGCGGTCATAGGACTTCCACGTTCGGTCACCAACAGATAGGGAGATGGATCTGACTCCCGTTGCAACTGACGCAGTGCTCGCAGTTCAGGCGCTCGTAGGGGATGCACACTGGGGATATCATGCTTGACACGGCACACATGCAACAGCCCCACCTCAAAGTCTACTTGCTCCCAGCGCAATGAACAGAGTTCACTCACCCGTCATGCTCATATCAATGTTTACGGGAAGTATCACTTTGAGATCGAGCACATTGGTAAGGAAAGACCGTTCAGAAACCTACGCCAATCTAACTTTCAGCCTTAGCGACCAAAATTTCTCCATTGCTATACAAAGGCGAATTAGTTAGTTTTCCCTTCAGGTACTTTCGCCAAGTCGGCGACGATAAATGGAATTTCTTTTAAACGGGCTATTTGTTGGGGATGGGAAGACTAAGTCGTTCCTTTATAGTTCCTTAGCAAATCAAGGAGGTGAAGAAAATGAAAGAGAGAAAATTTCGTCGTACTGGCAAGAAAGCTGCTAGCAACGCGGGACGAATCTTAAGCGACCGCAATGCTACCAAAGAACAGAAATCTGTAGCTGGCTCCGCTTTAGTTCAACGTAGATGGTCTTAACCAGAAAACGTCTTCTAACACTTCTGCTTAGTTCTCGCGGATTCTATTAGAATCTCTTAGAAGTTCCGAGCAGGAGTATAAGGCGTTTGAGTAGCAAGTGTGCAGAAAGTGCCGTTAACCTAAAACTCTTGATGTGCAAGTATTTTAGAGCTTAACTTTTCTTAACAGTTCTCGACTATTGAAGTGTACCAGTAAAAGTAAAAGCCAATTGGTACAGAAAAATCGAACGAGATTTTAAGTGTTTGATGGATTTAATTCCTGGAAGGTTCAATGGGTACAGTCACCATTAACTCTTACCGTCACTTTTTTCACACTTGCTACTCAAATGCCGTATTGTCTGATTCTTTGCGAGGACTCATGACAAGATCTCCCGCCCTACTTCGGTATAACACCGCCAAGCGATGACATATCTACGTCGTCAGCACCACTGCGCTATGACTGGCTTTAGTAGATTCATACAGTTCGACTCAATCAAAAGTTTATTATTATAGCTGCTTTCACGGCTCACAACGCAATCATTAGCGAATTTAATCACTTGTGGCTCAAATGCTGATTCTGTCGTGGCGGCGGTGAGGAGGGATTGATAAGTAGAGACAGATTAGGAAATTAATAACCGCGATCATAACGAATTATCAATACTTTGCGGTGTGCATTCAACGAAATACGCATTTCGTGTAATCTGGAGGAACCGAGGAAAAAGCGGAGATGAAGGTAAAGGGAAACGGACAAGCGAAGGTATTAACCACAGAGGAACTGAAGTTACTGTTCACGGAGGGGTTAAAATCACCACGCGATCGCGCTTTGTTTGGCATCTGTTTATTCACTGGCTGTCGAGTAAGTGAAGCGTTGGCACTCCAAATAAATGACATTAAAAGTGGTGTAATCACTTTCCGCAAGTCTACCACCAAAGGGAAATTGAAAACCCGTGCTGTAGACATACCGCCAAAGTTAGCGGCAATACTTGCAGAGTATCAACCACCGATACCTGGCCCGTTGTTCCCTTCGGGTGTGCGAGGTAAAGAGCATTTCACTCGGTTCATGGCTGATAAGATTCTCAAGGATGCCTGCAAGCGGATAGGAGTTGAAGGGGTAAGTACGCACAGCTTCCGGCGCACAGCATTAACCCAGATGCACAATGCCGGGATACCACTGCGGCATATTCAGGAAATTTCAGGACATAATGATCTAGGTACTTTGCAGCGTTACCTTGAGGTATCGGCCGAGCAAAAACGGAAAGCGATATCTACTATTGGTTGGTAGCAGTAATCGCGCCCTGCCAACCTAAACACACTGACACTGATGATTGATGACGATAATTGGTTGAGCCATCAGAGAGAAATTTCTGATAAATACCCGCATGATTATCACAGTAACAAGCTTTAAAGGTGGTGTTGGCAAATCCACCACGGCGATACATTTGGCGACCTACCTAGCGACAAAGCGCAATAAGACTGTATTGGCAGACGGGGATTTGAACCGTAGCGTGATCAATTGGTATGAACGCGGGGGAGAAGGTCTTCCGTTCACCGTGTGCGATGGAGATTCAGTTCCCGCTGATTACGATCATCTCGTGATCGATACGGCGGCTCGCCCCACCAATGAGGAACTAGTTGCTTTAGCTAATGCCTCAGATTTGTTAGTAGTTCCCTGTACGCCAACCACTTTTTCCTTAGAAGCCACCATTAGTACTCTCGCCGTACTACCCAGCGATCGCTACAAGATTCTGCTGACTATGGTTCCTCCCAAGCCTAGCCGGGAAGGTGATAAGGCATTGATTGCCTTGAAAAAAGCCGGATTACCCGTGTTCAACACGATGATTCGTCGCTTCTCGGCCTATCTCAAAGCTGAAAACTTGGGAGTTCCCGTCTCGCAAGTCAAAGACCCTAAGTCTGTTGATGCTTGGGCAGACTACGTAGCGGTTGGTAAGGAAATGGCTAGGGCAGTGAAGAAATGACCAACCTAGACAAAATTATTGCGGCGGCTCAGGCAAAGCAAGGTCGCCAGGAGCAACAGACACCTAAAGTTCAGGACGGTACCTTGCCACTGTCTCAGATTCAAACCCGTCAGCAAGACACTCGCCCACTGAACCCAAAGCATGTTGAAACCTTAGCAGAATCGATTGCAGTTCTGGGATTGATTGAACCCTTGGTAATCGACAACCAGAGCCGGCTCTTGGCAGGTGGGCATCGTTTAGCCGCCATTAACCACCTCAAGGAAACTCAACCGGATAAATATCAGGAGAAGTTTCCGCACGAGCTGATTCCCATCCGGCGCTTACCCTTTAATGGTGATGAAGATCCGGAACTAGCATTACAAATTGAAATTGCCGAGAACGAACAGCGTCGAGACTACACCCCGACTGAAGTGAAAGCGATCGGCGATCGCCTACGAGAATTCGGCTACAGCGATGTTAAAGGCAGACCCAAGAAAGGCCAGAAAGCGTTAATGCCTGCATTAGCTGTAGTTGTTGGCAAGCACCTACGAACGATCCAACGATATTTAGGGGACGATGAGCCACCAGAAAAGGTGACGGCGAAAAGTACGACACGTGTCGTACTTTTGAAACAAGCTTTATCCAAGCTGAATAAGTGGCAACAGGAAAAGCCTCAAACTCCAGCAGAGAAGGCTCTGGCTAAGAAGTTGCCAGAGCTGATCGAGTTAATGGAGAAAGTGCTGGATGACTAGTATCTTCTCTAATGTTGAGCTATCTAAAAAGCAACGACACAACTAATGCAAATCTGAGAAGACTGGTTCTTTAAGCCGGTCTTTTCTGCTGAGTGACAAATAGAATTCTTCAGATCCGCCCTTGTATAGCAGCAGGTGAGGAATGTCGGTTAAAAGCTTTGCCCACTTAGTCAATAGATTCTTCAGATTCCTCAGACTCCACTGTATCCCTGGCACTTACCCCATACTCCTTGGCTGAAGTCGCAAATGGAAATGGTAACGGTAGAGAAACCTCATCAGCAAAATAGGGCCAGCGATCTCTGAGATTATGCACAAAGCAAGCCAATTTTTCGCAGCCAATTTCTGGACAATGAACAATGGCTATCTCTAACAGCTTGGAATTTGCTGCTTGTCGGCTACCATTATCAAGCCGAGACTGCGACTGGCGTAATGTATCCTGTTCAGTAGTGAGACGCTTCCTGAGGCTAAAGTAGAGCGAAATCTCTCTCTCATCACAAATATTCTGCCAGCGAAAGACACCCCTTGGGCGACTGCCAGGAGAGCCTTTGACAATGCCGACAGGGACTTCCCCGTTGTCTGCGACTCGCAATCGTACAATCCAAAGACGACTAATTTCTGATTCCGTTATGTCCCGTTTTAGTTCCTCGGGTAAATCGTTGGCTGGTAGTTTTGGGTTTTGCAACCACGTCAGCATCTTTCGGGCATTTTGTGCTTCTGCCATAAATAACACTCGTGGAAGTTTATCCCTTTCTATTGGGGTATTTAAGCAGTCACGCAAACATTTGGTAACAAAGTTATTAAAAAACTGTTGTTCGTGTTTTTTCTCGCTAGACGACTGTTCTTCGCCACTATCACCCGTTGTTTCATCAGCATAGGAATCAGAGTTCCACTTTTCATGAATGAGGTATCCAAGTCCAACTGGATACGATACCCATGTAGGAAATAAAGAAGGAGTGGTAACCTGTACAATTCCTGATACTGGGTTGACTCTTACCATCAGCGCAACAGTAGAAGGGGTATTGCTAGCCGTTGTTTTTCGGGTTCGGCGCAGGACATGAAAGCACGTCAGCCATACATTCGGCTCGATGCCATCTTTTTCCAGGTCAATTAAGGAAGCTGGTAAAATCCCGAATTGACGTAGCAAGTCCGAGACAGCTTTTTGAACTCGATTAGGAGCATCTTTAGTGATATATTCCTCACCACTTTTTTGGCGAGATGTTAATGCGTGGATGTGTTGATTAACATAACCTGCTTGCATTGCCCCAATTCGCAATGCAAGTTTGGGGTCACACTCGGGCGGGAAGAAGGATTTCTTCGGCTTAATTTCGATTAAGGCACCGCATAGTCCTTCAGGTTTAGGTAAGTATGAAGCAATCTGCTGAATGCGCTCATCAAGCAGATTTACGCGCTTTTGTTGTCGGTTTTTCCCTTTGACTGAAGGATGCTCTAAATCGAGTTTTTGCGTCAAATCCTGAACGTGCTGAGTTTTGATTCGCAAAGAACCTAATGAACCTTCATAAACAACCTCTTCTCCTGTAACTCCACTAAGAGTTTCATAAATCTGAGCTTCTCCTCTAGGTGATAAGTAAAGTAATTCACAGATTTCAGCAATGAGCGCATCTCTACATTCTTTGGTTTCCCACAAGATAAGTATTGTCTGCGGCGAATTTTCAAGAATACGAAACGTGGTTGGTGCCGCGATTTTAGGTCGCAGCATCACAGTAGATAAATCGTCACGTTTTTTAGGTGAGTTATCATCTTTTTTCTGGGATTTACCGCGCTCCCAAAAAGGCGCATATTTGCCTGATACCTTTACGGCTTCACCCACTCGCTGAACGGGGAAATCTTCTTGAACAATCTTATTTTGAATCGCCCGATCGAGGCTAGCCAAATCTAGCGGACTGACACCAGGAAGGCAAAGTCCATTACTGCGATGTCGAGTGTCGTAAGCGATCGCTCCTTGTATCCCTACTGGTTCTTCACCAAACGTAGACCAGTTATATGCGGGTTCCGAGGTTAGGGTATTTGGCTCAGGAAGTGGAGAGTCGTTAAGCTTGAGTAGTTCGCTAATGGCTTTTGACCATCTCGGTTCCCTCCCTTCTTGCGTAATCCTTTGTTTAATCTGTAGAGGAATAAAGCAGAAGGGTTGCTGAACTCCATCCAACCACCGATGATTATCGCCAATAAAGACAGTGGCTCCTTGGTACGGGAAACGCTCGATAGGCTCTTTAATCCAGCGTCGAATTGAAAGTTGATGGTAAATAATAGGTTGATTGCGCCAAGGGACTGTTTGTAGTTTGAAACGAATAACAAATGAGACGTGTGCCTCACCTACCTTTACTTTGTCCTTGATTTTGTTTTTAGTAATGACCTTAATCAGCGGAACTGGATAAGGAGGCCATGACATCAGTTCGGCTCCTTGGTCAAGTGTCACAACTCGATAGAAGGTTAGTTGGTATTGAACATTCCCGTCAAAGCAGACTGTTGGGTTTTTGAGAAATTCCCCAGCCAAGTAATCTGGAAGTGCCTGGAAACGGACATCAGTTTCATACTTATTTTCAGGCTGACGCAGCAAAGAATAAGTTTTAGGGTCTTCCCAACGCCAAGCGTCATGGTCTAACTTTTCGAGACTCAACTCGACTTCCTCTTCTCCCAAACACTCGCTAAACTCTTCTCGAAGCCAATCTTTAGTGAATTCTGACAAGTCAGAAAGATCAGCCATTTCTGTTGCAAATACCCAAGGAACGCCAGGACGCTGCCAGCCATTACGCGCTGTCTGGATAATTTTTGGGAAGCTGGCGGCTATGATGCGGTCTAAAGAGTAGACAGGAACAGATGGATAGCCTTTACCAAGAAGCTTGACACGCTTTTGAGCAAGAGATTTGGCAACTTGCTGCCATGCAGTTGGAACCTGGAGAGAAAAAAGCTCGTACTGCACATCCTGAATTAGCTCCCAAGCTCCTGGGAGAATGGTGTTAAAGGTCATAGTGTAAGTCCTTTGTATCTTTAAGTGCGCTGAAGAAAGCTCCGTAGAGCGATCGCGCTAGAGTTTTTTGGTAGGGTTGCTTCTCTTCTCCCTCAACCGAGAATTGAAGTTCTTTGATAATGCCGACCAAAAGTGAGGTAGCTTCGCTATCGAGTTCCTTTAGTTCCTTTGGTGCTGATTTCGGTGCAAACTTGACATCTAGAAAGTGAACAATGCAGGGGACGCCACCCCGTACCAATCGCCCGATGATTTGCCAGATACTGACCAATTGAGTCCAGCAGAGTACAGAGCGTTCATCATCAGTCAACTGTTTATAGGACATGGCCCGACAGTTCAAGTCGAGCATTTTAGCGACTGCGTACTTGTAGAATTCATTCTCAACGTTGGTCAGTGTAAGAGCCTCACCTCGTCGTTGCAGCGGCTCGAACAAAGTGGAATTTGAGCAATTTTCTAGCGCCCAATTGTTGAGTTGCTGAACGGTAGTTTGCCAATCATCGGGGACTGGCATTGGCCGGCTGAGGAACACTGCCGCTCCAAATGCTGCTATACGTTTATTGTTGAGGATATTGTGACCCCGCTCTAGCGCCATCAAAGGTGCAACCACAATTTGGGTGGGAAGTTTGTTTAAATCCCGAATCTGACCTCGGCGGATACCACTTAACTCAGCAGGAGCATTGTCGCGACGGAGGACGGCAATTCCGTCAAGATGTTCGATGCGGTAGAGCGGTTTCAAAACTGACTCAACCAGTGCTGCTTCGTCATAGCTGTTGGTAATGAGCAGCAACCGTTGGCGATCGCCCCATTGTTGTGGGTCTTGCTGTGCTTTTTCTTGTAACCTATCAAATAGCTGATCGAGAAAGCTCTTAGCTTGTCCTGGGCGGTTACAGATAGCCTTAACCATCTCGTCAGCCGCTTTTTTTCGTGCAGCAGGTAGCAACCCCGATAGGGCAATATACTTCCCTGCATTCTGCTGCGGTTTGAAGAAAAACTCACTTTCGCTAATCCCCGCATCGCCAGCCGTGTCATTATTAGTGGCGGGTTCCAGCAACACCGTCGGTTTTTCCCGAATGTGATAAGTGGGAGTTCCTGGAGCATAGCTAGTGCCTGAAATTAGCACTGTATGGGGTCCAGCCCAACCGTCAACGGCAAACAGTGTGGGGAAATTTAGCAGTAAATAGCGACCCACTCCGACATAGCGGAAATATTCCAACTTGCCGCCTTTGTTACTGCTGCGATCGCGTGTATATTTAAAGCCCAAAATATTCCCAACAGGTGCAGATGGCAGAATCGGGAGAAAGTCACGGGGTGGGCGATACACGAGGGAAAGGCTGGTGTCGTGCAAGTCGATGACTCGCGTCCGCATTAGTGCGCTCAAATGGTCAACTAGAAAGCCTAACCGATTAGTCAATACCGTCACGAGAATTGCAAAGTGCAAGTGGTGCGTGACTTCCTCAAGCTTGGTTTTGTCGGTTAGAGAAATTCCCAAAGAGTCAAGCCATCTGTTTAGCCAATCAGCTACTTCAGCTAATGCTGTACGCTCGCTTTCTGTACTCAATAGAGTAAAGGCAATATCTGAAAGTTCTCCTCCCTTGCGACGATTGAGAGGAGCTTGCAAAAAATCCTCTATTGTCTGCAATAGCTGTTTGCGCCGCTGGCGTTCTTCAAAAGGAGGTAAACCCGCTTCGATCCGTTTCCGCCGTTGCTGACTGCGCTCTGCGCGAGTAAGCTTATGTTTAGATTCCTCGTTGTCTGCCTCTAAGGGGGGTTCGAGGATATCGCGGATAATGTGGGCAAACACTGAACGCCCTGTGAAGGGATTTGAACCCAACCATTCAACTAGTTTTGGTTGGTTGTGCAGTTTAGGAAGGATGATGTCAGTAGCGATTTGAGCATAGTCATTTGCTTTTTTCGCCAGCGCAACCAATTCAGCCGCCATGCTGCGGCGATCTGAATTGTAAATAGCGGTTGCAAATTTGAGTCCGAGCTTATTTAATAATGAGTTTCCAGAGGCATCTACTAAGACTTCATCGGGAGCGAAAGCTTCGTCAAACTGCACCTGTACCCGGTCAGCTTCGTCAATAAAGAGAAAGTTACATTCGCGGTAAACTGCTTCTGCGAACGTCAGTTTTTCTTCAAATACTTGACGGGGAACGCGGGTATGAATGAAGCTGGCTGGACTCAGCACCCAAACTAAAGCTTTAGTAATGTCTCGTTCTAGCTGATGGCGCGGACACTTGTAATAAAAGGGACAGGTATATTTATCTTCAGTCTCGCCTTCCTCCCAATCCTCATCGTCTATGTCATTTTCCTTTTTATTGGCGGTCACTTTTTGGTAAAGGGTGTGACAGGGTTCTTCGCCAAATTCCCACTTATCCTCTGATTGCACCAAAGCTAATAATGGGCAGACTGGACTGAACCAACGCCACGCTGGGTGAATGGCTCCTTGGGTAATTTCTTCACCCATTGTTGCCAGAAGAGGCGCATAAACTTTTTCCAATTGTTGAGAGCGATCGCTCCCCAGGATAGGTGCAGAAGGAATTCCTAAACCATGCCGAAATAAGGAAGCAAGGCGTACTTGTGCCACAACATCATTAACAATCAAGCCACAGCGATATCCCTGTTTAGCAAAGTAGTAAATCAGAACTTCAAGTAGTGTGGATTTACCTACGTTCAATAGACCAACGATGTGAACAAGTTGCTCTAACTTCAGTTCAATCCCGGAATGAAAATCATCAGTTGAGGCGTCGTAGAGTTGCAAGGCAATTCCTTGAAGGCGGCTATGATAAATTTCTGGCTGGTATCCGGCTTCAGCCAATTTACAATCCATTTCCTGGGCTGCAATCAGCAACTCCTCCAGAGTGACAGTAACAGAGGGATTATTTTGAGTGCGTGTGCGATAAAAAGATATCAGTGGCGAAGGAACAAGATTAGCAACAGCTTCAGGAATATTGATCGGAACTTCTACTGGAGTGTTACCCGTGTGGGAAATCTTGGCATACCAATACCCAGAAGTTGCCAGTTGATTTTTCCATTTTTTGTATGGTGGTGTTGTTAATAAGGTTTGCTGATAAAGCTGTAAGCGACGGGGATAGGTACTAGATGGAATCAGTTGGGGGACTTGGTTGGGTTCCGTTAAGCTGAATATTCTAAGAATCTCAGGTAAATTGATGTATTCAGATAGAGAGCGTTCCCATTGATTCCCTTTGCGACGCACGAGATAAAAACGGGCTTTTTGTACGAGGCTCCAGTGAGTATCACAAGAAAGTGCTGCGACTGGAAAGCGATATCCCAAAAGTAAAGCTGAAACAGAGATAGCAGGTTCTTCTGGAGCTATTTCTCTTAGCAGTGTTAGCCCTAATTCTACTTCTGTGATGAGTTGGGCAAGACGAATGATTTCTCGCTGAATAACTTTTTTATCAACGTCGGGTAAACGAGAAGCGACGTAAGCAATTAAGTCCTCTGATTGACGTAGGGCTTCACGCAATGGTTTGCCCCATTTAGCAATATCACGCATGATTTTTCTTCTTTAATATTTTTTGAGCCTGGGAGATGATTTCATTGACTACCATCAAGCGCACTCCTCCAAGTTCAGGTTCAAGTTGCTGGCGCACTACTTTTATCCGCAATGCTTCGTCTCGTTCGTCTGGGAAGACTACAAAAGTTTCAGTAGTATCAAAGCGGTACTGTACCTTACGCAGACGCTCCTCATCCAGATACGACCAATCTTTGACATCAATTGCCCAGCGGACTTTTCTGCCAAATTCTACAAGTAAGTCAAATTCATCAATTTCTGGCCAAAGGGTGACGTGAATGCCTAATTTCGTCAAAGTTTCTGCTAATTGAATTTCCCAAATTCCAGGGATTGTTCCATATCGATGTACACCTGGAGAAATCGCTTTCCAAGTTTCTGCTTCTTGTCTGGAAATCGGTGGTAATGGTGGAAGACGGAGTTTTGCACTAAGCTGTTCGCAGGTTATGTTTCGACAGCTATGGGTTCTATCTTGGCGACGGCGCATTACATATTTGCAACGAGGGCAAAAGTGATAGCTGTTTTCCTCAGCTAAATCAACTAAATCCACATAGGTTTGCATCAAGAATTCGCGCAGGGGTCTGAGTTGGGACGAAGACAGGAGGCGGCGGTATTCGGGGTAGGGGAGGACGGGACGCTCGATAATCAGCTTGCGAAAAGTGCGATAAGCATCTTCTAGTTGGTGTACCCGGCAGTATTCGAGGACATCTTGCAGGACTTTCTCCTGTACCTGCATTTCTACATCAGTACCCGTAACCTGCCACTGGAGAGCAAAGTCAGAAGCTAAGCCGTCTTCGATCAGAGTGACATCAGTTGAAAGGTTTTTGATCTCTGCTGCGGGTTTCCACTCAACAACTGGATTCTTGGCCCACTCGATAAATTCGGGTAGGTTTGAGGGGACTTCATCATCTCCTTGCAATAGAGAGGTCAAGTACATTCGGGACATCCCAAGGCGGAGGGCTTTTGGGAGGTGCGAACGCTTTTCGGGTTCTCTTTTTTCCCACTCTGCCAATCCCGTTGCCAAATAACGCAGAGTTTCCGTTATGGATATCTGTACTCCAAGTTCAATTTCTGGTTCTTTAGAGAGTAGGCGGAGACTTCGGGCGGCATTATCTTCCCATTCCACATCAATGCCTCGCATTGTCTGTAACCACCGTTGAACCGTTGCTTTCTGACGGGGTTGCATTCCCAGTTCAACACACAGATCTTCCAGAGTTGGTCCCTGTTTGTGGATGCGAAACCATTCCCGTAGTGCTTCCAGAATTCTGTCTCGATGTCTGGTGACTTTCATGGGTAACTCCCCCATTTCTAAGACATTTCCCCGATTCTGGCACCCCTTTTCCTGAAGTGTCAAGAAAATATTTCCATGTTTCAATAAAGTTTCTGATGTTTCTATTTTTAGAGATATCATCACTAGCAATAATCTGTGCAGCCCAAGGAAAATCTGGATTTGTTCCAGTTGCCATTCGCCGCCTCCGACGCTATCACGTCATTAAACAAGCTGACGAAGGCGATCGCATTGAGATTCCGCTATTTGAGCAATGGGTTCGAGAGCGGGCGATCGCCGATTAAAGAGTGCTTGTGGTTTTTGTGCAGTGCAATCAGGGTGATCTGTGTGCAACAGGGCTAGCGCGATAGCGCGTAGCGCAGCGTAAGGAGCGATCGCAGTAGAACTCTTGAGCGGCATAGACAATTCCTGTGGAGAGCTTCGCTAAAGCCCTCCAACTCTCATCCTTCAACCAGAGATCGCCCCTCTCACCTGATTACCCTGCTGGCTCTATCCCCAGAAACTGCCGCAGTTTCTGCAACTTCTGAGGACTCAACTGGGACAACTTCTCATTGATTTCCATCAACGGGTCGTTTTTACTGACTTCCGAATCCTGCCCAACATGCCATGGCAACAACTTCTGCATCGCCTCGTTGATGGGACGATTCTTCTCTGTAGGCGACATCCGCTCATACATCTGTCGTAATGTCTCCGGTGTGCAGCCCATTGCTGTCGCTAGAGATCGCCTTTCAGCATCCGTTAATCCAGCCTGTCCGCTGAAAGTTGCCCACATATAGCGAAACGTGTGGGGTGTAATCCGCTTACCAATGATCCGAAACGAGTTACGCGCAAAGTAATCCGACATCTGACAATCAGAAAACTGCCTACCTGTTGTTGGCGCAATAAACAAGTAGCTGGTCACCCACTCTTCAGATTTACCCGATTGCCTAAAGACAGGCGTGGCCTCTGTGCAGAACTCAGCGCGTCCCTGGCTCAACCACTTGCCATAGCTGCCTCGAAGCTGAGTGTCCCACCAGGTATAACGATGACCCTGGTCGAAATTGCCCACGTACCACTGACCACAGAGATAGCGGTCAAAGTAGTCATAGAGTCGATGCCCATCATCAAAGAGCAGATTCGGCATGATATCAATCCGCACTCCATGACACTTGTCAGTCTTATAGTCACGCATCTCCACCACCCAAATCCCCTGGTCATAAGTTTGTCCTTCATGGTGATAAGTGAAGTAGAGGTAGTTATCGTTCACTCGCCCTTTCTGATCCTTTTCCCGTGCCCAGTCAGGCGGTAAGGGCCAATAAACTCCATCGGCAGGAACAGTTTCTGGGCGAGCGACGGGACAGCTTAGCGCCACACGGAACGTTCGAGGCTCTTGTTGTCGTCCCGGAGGCAACAGTCCCAAATCAACAAACATCAGGTAAATCAAATGGCTCTTGGCAATGATATGCCCCTTACAGAAGTCCCCTGTACTTTGCCGAGGACGACACTCTAACCGCAATACCTCAATCAGTGCTGACTGCACATACCCCAACACCGTTTGTCCTTCCGGAGGTGACGGCCATTTACGCGACTGGTCGGCGACGTAATGCCGATTCTTCTCCCATTCCTGTACGTCGCTTTGCTCCTGGTCAATCCGCTTCAAAATTGTGCGGATGATGGGGATGTTCTTATAGTCCTCTTTCTCCTCGACCTGTGAGGCATACAGAAACTTTGCCAACATCAGCAAGGTGGCTAGCTTCAGCAGGCGAGTTCGAGGACTGTCCGCCTTCTGTTTAACCAACAAGAAGTCAAAGTAGCGGTTAATGCGCTCCTCTAAAACTTCTTGCTCACGCCGCCAAAACTTCTTCTTTTGCTTCTCAGACAACTCTTCGAGCATTTCCTCAGTGATTAGAGGAACAAGATCTTCCAGCGATAACTCTTCCAGGTTGAGGGTGGGTTGATCCTCATGCACTAGCCAACCCAACCACAACAGAATGCCACTCAGGTAGCCGTCAGCCGTGGTCTTCTCCACCTCATCAAAGCAGCGCTCGAAATGATTAGGAGCCGTCATGAATTGATAGAATTTATCCAAATTCTGTTGCAGTACAGCAGAAATCTCCTGCTCTTCAAGTCGATACTTCAAGGGTTTGCCCTTGTGCTGCATCAGGGAAAGGTCTGTCCAGTTTCCACGTCCATGCCGCATCAAAGGACGAATTTCATCAAGTGCTCGACGATTCAGGACGGCATTACCGGGATACCAAGGTTCAGATTGAATCAATTCCAGAGCCGAGCGCAGCCGAGCACCATAAGTGGCTTGGGAAGCCTTAGAAGCCTCAGCCAAAACAAAGCCTTTTTCTAGTGCTAGTGGAAGCTGAGGCAAGACCTTGATGGGCAGTGTCGCCGCAAAAGCGTCAGCATCCCGCTTTTCATGGGTCGTCAGTTTAGCGGTGTAGCTAGCACGCGTCCAGCCCAATCCCAGCAGAACGAAGCGATACCAGCTTGTTTTCAGTTCGTTGAGAACGCGATCTCGCTGTGTTTTTTGATGAGGAAGAAATTGCGCCGCAACTTTTTCCAGGAGAAATGTCAAAGCTTCTCCTAAGTTTTTGGGGTGATTCATTAAATTGATTCCTGATAATTACAATAGTGAATAGGTAGATAGAGCGATAGGATTAAAGCAGCCGTTACATAAGAGCTAGAATGAGCCAGAGACAAGCTTTTAGGAATTAAGAAGTGCTGCTTGTTTTTATTGAATAAACTTAAGAATAACATGGTTATATGACCTACCCATGGCAATATATAGGTAGGTATTATTAAGACCTGAACTGTATTTGTAGATAGGGTTTTACAGCTTTTTTGGCAAGCAGAATCAATAAAAACATGGGCTGATCTCAATAAATTGGTGGTCTTCAATAAATCCTGAACCCGCTTCAGCACAGGTTTATTATTGTCCAGCTTGATTCGACTTTTCGGTGTATTAGATGAAGGATGCATGATTTTAGGTTTTATGCCTAAGCTGTTAGGTTAGAGGGGTTGATTTCTAAGACTTTGCGACCGATACGCTCAATCAGTTCACTCCTAGAAATTCCTAGAGCTTTGCTGATTTCATCGAGTCCGGCAATCGCTGTGGGAGTGAGTGATACATTCGTTCGCTGCTTCAATTCGTCGTAGAGTTCAGGGCAGCCACGGCGAGATTTAACACCCTTCAAAATAGGTTTACGTTGATGGGGTTGACGAGTTTTTTTAGCGGGCGATTTTTTAGCAGCCATGACGATTTAGGGGTAGGAGAACAGAGAAAAAAACAAAGGGAGACCCAGCAATAAAGCCGGATCTCCCTACGAAGGCTAATCCTATTCAGTCGAAAATAGTGGATTTAGACAAATGTGTTCTGTCTTACTCTCAGGATAGCGAAGTTTTTTAAAATCGCCCACCTTGCTTCCCGATCTGCCATCAGAGGTAGTTCCCTGTAAAATCTAGAGCCTGTTCATACAGTATGGAAGAGATGAGATTTATTCGAGCCACTGCAAGTCCAGTCAGGTCATGATTCTGCAACACTGAGTTGACTGGCAAGCTGAAATTAAGAAAAGGGCTAAAAGAACTCCACAGACCCTAAGTTCGGTGAAGGATCGTTTCCGTGGATAGATTATTGATTATTCCAAGTGCTTTTAATATAAATAAGGGCATTTGGAATAATTACCATTCAGTTGATTGCTTAAAAAGCAACGGCACTTTATGTGCAGCTATTGATGAGATTTTCTGTAATCCCACGGCTTTTGATCATCGTCACTCCAGACACCTAAGCGCTTATTCTTAGCTCTGCTAGAGGTTGCCTGAACCGCCTCCCAACTTTTGCAATCACCCCTGTATTTTTCGTAAGGATAGACCATACCGGCAGCCGCTAACCGTGATTGTAAAAGCTCTGGACTGGGTTCCCCACCACCATAAGATTGACTAGCCCAAATCTCTGCAACTGTGAGGCCAGAGCGATCACGAGTAATAATATCAACTCCTACTTTTCCCCGAGAATTTTTTATTAATCCTCTTAAATAATCTCGGCTTTGCACTCCTAGGGGGTGCGATAACTCTGGTGCCTCTATGCAGGCAAAGCGCACTTTTAATTGCTGACTACCCTTTTTAACTCTGATTGTGTTGCCATCAGGAACATCAACCACATCCCAGGCAATAGCTGGGGCTTCATCCTCGGTTGAAACATTTTTATCTAGAGCAAATGGATTAATTTGAATTCTTTGCTCAAGGCTGTAAATTTTGCGATCGCTAATTGATTTCCCTAGCCAGAGGACACCTACGGCTCCAGCCACTACCAAACTAACGAATAGATTTTTCCTCATAAAACTTACTTGCCGCTTGATAGGTATTTCTATAGTTATTATCAATGTTAAGAAGGCAATGGACTAAGAGTTAACTAAATTAAACGTGATCCATACAAGCAGTTTGTTCGTCAAAAAAAGATTTTGATCACAGACAAGATCTCTCAATTAGAGGCGGAGATAACGTAACATCTGCTGCCAAAATATCCGACTCAAGCTCGCTAAGAGACTTGAGATGCATCTGTTCGAGATCATTCAATACTGCGCTGGCCTGAAGATCAAACTTGTAATATTCCGTTAAGCTGCCTAATCGATAATTAAAAGGCTGGTAACGATGTTTGAAATATAACTCCACATTACCTCTGTGTTTCCAGGTACCCAGTACCCTAAGCTCCACAGCTTTGTAATGGTTGCGTAGATCTCGTTTAATTTCTAGCATTCGTTCTTCAAGGGTTCGCTTAGTCACCCCAATTTTATGCAGAGTATCACTATCAGCTTTGACCTCTAAATAGTACAAACGATGCTCTAGAATTCTGCGGATCTGTGTCTTGTAAAGCCATAAATCAATTAAGCGTTCTTCCTGATTCATGGCCTTAATAACTTTAGCGAGTTCCACCTGCCGTTCTATATCTGATAGTTTCTTGAGAATCAGTGGCTCTTGAACTTGATTGAATTCCTTTAAAGGCAGTACTCCTACCGGAATTTTTCCCAGTTGCGTAAATTCGTAACCAGAAGGATTTAGATAGGGATTCTTTTGTAAAAGTTTGGCTTTGATTAAGGGTTTAAGTTCACTCAAATAAGGAATGCTCCAGCTATTCTCTCCGCAGGATTTCCAAAGGTCTTTGAGTAGTTGCAGTGCCTGACCTGATAATTGAATATTGAAGTTGTCATACAGAGGCAAGCTAGGAAAGTCTCGCTTAACCGTCACTGAACGACAGGTTTGCCCAGTATGAGCAAAATGATGTTCTTTAACTTGACCTTTTTTGGCAACTAATTTAACTCCACAGTAGGGACAAACTAAATCACTTTTTCCACTGGGGACATCAACAATATCAACCAATTGATTGTCAGGATTGACCCCAAACTTGAGTAGCCACACATAAGTCATAAAGAGAACTAGCAAATCACTCAGTCTTTATAGTTAACTTTGATGCCAGATGCCATCAGGGTGATCTATGTTCAACAGGGCTAGCGAGATAGCGAGTAGCACAGCACAAGGCAAGGCGATAGCGCGTAGCGCAGCACAAGGTGATCGCTCCTCAAATTCTGGGCACACTAAAACTATCCCAGAAGAGAAAGCGTGATGAAGAAGACTGGAATCGCTGCCGCTCTACTCCTACGCTTAACCAGTGTCCCTGCCATAGCTCAAACCAGCGCTAAAGTGATCAGCACAGGTGATGGTGATACCCTCCGAGTTAGTAGTCAGGGAAAAACTATCACAGTTCGGCTAGCTTGCATCGATGCCCCAGAATCTTCTCAGCGCCCTTGGGGTCAACAATCAGCCGCCAAACTTAAGCAATTTCTGCCACCTGGTCAAGCCATACAGATTCGGGAAGTAGAGAAGGATCGCTATGGGCGTGTTGTCGCTGAACTGTTCGTGGGGAATCAGTCCGTAAACCTGCAAATGGTTAAGCAGGGACAGGCGGTTGTTTATCGACAGTATTTAAGCGCTTGTTCCGCGACTCAAGCTCAATACCTTCAAGCTGAAGCGCAAGCCAAACAGAAGAAGCTGGGATTTTGGAATCAACCTAACCCTGTGATGCCTTGGGATTTTAGAAGAGGGGGAGGGAGGCAGGCAAATAATCAACAACCTGCTCGTAGCAACTCCACGCCCAAACCCGTCTCCAATACCCAGCAAAACTGTAGCCCTGCTTATCCAAGCGTCTGCATTCCTCCAGCGCCCCCAGATCTAAATTGCTCAGACATCTCTTACCGAAATTTCCAGGTTCTGCCCCCTGATCCTCATCACTTCGATGGAGATAGAGACGGGGTGGGATGCGAAAAGAAGTGAAATTGAGGGAATAATAACCACAACTCAATCCTCTCCCTCCGATGGCAATCCAGATCCCAGCTTTCAATACTTGCTCACAGCACATGACGGCGGGGGAACGTCGATTGGCTCAACGGTTGCAAGAGAAGTTAGGAGAGGATTACCGGCTCTGGTACAACGTTCCGGTTGGTAGCCAGCGCCTTTACCCGGACTTTATCCTGCTTCATCCGCATCGTGGAATCTTAGTTCTCGAAGTTAAAGATTGGAAGCTCTCTACCCTTCAACAAGCCAATCCAGAAACCGTTAGCTTGCTCACCCCTAACGGTATCAAGGAAGAGAAAAATCCTTTAGAGCAGGCGAGGGGGTATGCGTTAGCTATTTGTCAGATGTTAGAGCGAGATCCCTTGCTAGTGCAGTCGGCTGGAAAATTTCAAGGCAAGCTGGCCTTCCCCTATAGTTATGGCCTTGTCTTTACCCATATCACCCGTAAGCAATTCAACAGCCAAGAAGGGTTACGGGAAGTCTTTGAGCCAAGCTTCGTTATTTGTCAGGATGAATTCTCTGAAAATGTAGCTCCTGAGGAGTTGCAACAACGGTTAGAGAATTTATCCGCCTATAAATTTGGAGAACCACTCACATCGGTGCAGATAGACCGCATTCGCTGGCATCTGTTTCCAGAGGTGCGAATAGGAGTGCAACTTTCCTTATTCCCAGATGAACCTCAAGACACGAAACTAGAAGTCGTAATTCCTGACTTACTACACGTTCTTGACTTACACCAAGAACAAATTGCTCGCTCTCTCGGAGAGGGACATCGGGTGATTCATGGTGTAGCCGGTTCTGGGAAGACGCTGATTCTGGTTTATAGATGTTTGGATTTGGCACAAAAGCTAAACAAACCTATCTTAGTCCTATGCTTTAACGTCGCTTTAGCCGCCAAGTTACGTCAGGTACTGCATGAAAAAGGGATTGGTGAACTCGTAACCGTGCGTCACTTTCATCGCTGGTGTTCAGAACTGCTTTGGCAGTATCAGATTCCGAAACCAAGTTCTCACCAGTTCCAAGGTGCTGCTTATGTTGAGGAGTTGGTGCAACGGGTGATGCGGTCAGTCGATGCTAACAAAATTCCCGCAGGTACCTACGGTGCCCTGTTAATTGATGAGGGTCACGACTTTCGCCCTGAATGGCTCAAGTTAGCGGTGCAAATGGTTGATCCAGAAACTAATTCTCTCCTGCTACTCTACGACGATGCCCAAAGCATCTATGAAGCCAAGGGGAAACAGAAGGTTAGCTTCAAGCATCTGGGTATCCAAGCACAAGGCAGAACAACCGTACTGAAGGTTAATTACCGCAATACGCTAGAGATTTTGAGTGTGGCTTATGAGTTCGCTCAAGAAATGCTGACACCAACTCAAGGACAAGATGAGGATACTCCCTTGTTAGTGCGACCTCAAAGTGCGGGTCGGCGAGGTCCCCAACCTGAACTCATTGAGTTACCCACTTTCACGGCAGAAGTGAACTACCTGGTGAAGCGAGTACAGCAATTCTCTGAACAGGGCAATGCGTGGAACCAAATGGCGATTGTCTGCCGTTTTAAATGGATGGCAGAACGGATTGGTAAAAGCTTTGAGGCGGCTCAAATTCCGATTGAGTGGATTAATCAGAATTACGACTCTCGCGAGTTTAATCCAGCAGCATCAAGTATCAAGATATTGACGATGCACTCTAGCAAAGGATTAGAGTTTCCGATTGTGCTGATTCCGGGTTTGGGGTTTATGCCGACTCAGAATATTTCGCCACTAGAGGAAGCAAGAGTGTTGTATGTAGCAATGACACGCGCCATCGACCAATTGGTGATGACGGCGAATCAACGTTCATCATTTGTGAACCGCGTGGCGGCTGCTTTGAGAAAAGTTAGCTAATAATTTATGGAGAGCCGTTATCGTTACTGAAGCGAATTTTCTCTCTTCGATTGGACAGAGCGGCGGTAGTGATAGAAGATGCCTCTGTCACCGAGAAGTTAGCCGTGATTTGGGTAGATCAAATGCCAAAAATCCCTGATTGTGACAGGTGCCGCTTCTATACTCACTCTGCCCATCTCATCTGCGCTGTTTTTCCCGGCGGCCCCGATGAAGATACTTGCCCATATTTCTCTTTAGATCCTGATGCACCTGAACAAGAATTTTGGGAGCCAGAGGGAGCAACTTATTATAATGGCGAACTAATCTTGCAACCTAAGCAGCATCTGACTCCTGAGGAGAAATTAGATCTACTGGATACACATCCAGTCTTTACGGGAATTTGTCCCGAATGTGGATATCAGTATTCCAAGATTGTGCCACCTAAAATTCATTGGGATTGTCCTAACTGTGGTTGGTGCGATGATTCGCTTTAGGAAATCGATAGCGCGGAAACTCGAATTTTGATGATTAAAGCTCTTAATAAAAGAAGCTCTTAGCAGATCACTAAGAGCTTTTATTTTAACTTTAGATAATTATCAATTATTTGCTTCTAGTTCTTTCAACATTGCCTCATACATTTCAGAAGCATCCTGATACTTTTGAGAGCCACCCTTTTTAACTTCCCATAGGGCTAAAATGCACTGTTCCTTATTCAGTCCTTTAGCCCTAAGCTCTCTTAGCTGATTTAGGCGGTTCGCTCTTTTAGGGAAGGTAGTGGCTGTTGTTTTCGGGGCTATACTGAACTTCGGTTCCTTTGCCTGAAAACCTGTGAACTGCTTTCCCTGTATACGGTTCAGAGGTTCATCTTTCCGGTTCGATGCGTTCATTTCTGGTTTTAGTGAACTGACTAATTGGTTCTGTGAACTGTTAGGTTTCACAGAGGCATTCTCAGCAAGAGGAATAGTCAAGGGAAGCGATCTCAGTGGTGTTAGACCTCTCGGTGATGCCCCTTTATAAACCTGTTGATGATGCCCATGTGTCGGATGAATCACAGGTTCATCTCCTATTAACATGCCATAAGCTTGAGACTGCAACCACTTAATCACTGAACGATCTGAGAGGTTTCTACTATACTTAATTGCCACTTTTTGCAGCCGAATTAACATAAAGTTTTCCAGAAAATCCCCAAGTCCTTCAAGACCTAACGCTTTGGTATTTCCCGACTGGCTACAGAAGAGGCAGAACTTATTAAATTTCCTACCCTCACTCGACATTCTTATTAAAAAGTCATCAGCATTGCTGATTCCCTCTCGTTTGCAGTAGTGCCTAATGGCAGGCCACTCATCAGCCACAATAACAAGTGGTGTTTTGTCTCTTTGATCCAGTAAATCTAAGAGGATTTTCATCTGATTTACTATCACGGCATTATCCCTGAGAACGGTCAAACCTTCCCAGTTGCTTTGTTCCGGATCATCATGGCTGTCAAAAACGATAATCTGGCTCTCCCCAAAACCGCCAGCAATCAACTTAGCCACACATGATTTACCAGAGCCGCTGTTACCTAATAGACCAACTCCGACAGCCTCACTGATAACCTCCTGCACATCAAATGCAGGGACAACAACAGGTTCTGCTACTGTCGCTGCTGCCTCAACCTTTGCTTCGGCTTGTGCTGGTGTTGGGAAGTGGTACTCGTACTGCTGTTTAATTTTGGCTTCATGACCCCAAGTGCGATCGCACTCTTGTAACTCTTCAAGTTCCTCCGCCTCGCGACTATCGAGCCGTCCCAAATACCAACACGCGATCGCAGATAACTGAGACGCTAGCGGGATTACAGGATCTTTGATGCCCATAGCCCGGAGGGGTAACGGAGAAAGTGCTATTAGAACACCACTTAAACCAAACCCCCAAGCCCATAAACTTTTGACGGCTGCTGGATTCATAGAAGGAACCCCGCGACGATAAACAGTCCTAGACCGACAACAAAAGCATTGATTAAACCCAGCACAGGTTTGGAATGCACTAAAGATTGGCTAATTAAAAGCAATATCCCTATGGGAACGCATAGACCAAGCATTAACCAACCAGCAACAGCTACAGGTGCCCACAAACTTATTAACAATCCAATGGAAAACGGCAGCGCTGGAAAGGTGAGTCGGGGGATTACCCATAACAGAATATCTCTAGGCTGAGAAGGGGGCAGCAGCAGTATTAACCACTGAGCTTGTCTGTTGTCTAGGGTTGAGGTTGCTTGTCTTGTAGGGATGCGCTCTCGCCAAGTTTCTTTCTCACTCATTTCTTAGTTCCCCCCTGAACCTTTTTCTTAAATTGCTCTGGCACGTCTCCGTTTGAACGTTCGACTTTAGACAACTCCCAAGAACCGTTATTTGCTAATCGAAACGATGTGCATAGCTCCTCAAAGTAGGCTGTGCGACTACCCCCAATTGCTGACAGCAGGTAAATGCCAAAAGCAGACAGGATAAACAGAATCACCTCTCTACCTCCGTTTGAGCCGATGGCATAACTAGAACAGGAGAGCGTGAAATTATCACGACCCAAATGTGCAACAAACAGATGAAAAACAGTAGCGCTGATAGCCCTAGGACTGCATCAACTAAACCTCTGCCACTGACATAGTGATGATGTTCATGGACTACTCTCTTAGCGGGTTGGGAATCTTCAAGCTGTTCTAGTTCTTGATCAACGGCATTTCTGATCTTCAGTAAGTATTGCTGATAGGCTTCAATTGTCCTGAATGACTGACGGCGTAAGTCTTTGGCTTTATATCTAACCAGTAAATTCTTCATGATGTCTCCGAGAAAAACTCCCCGCTAGATGATGTACAGCAGGTGACTAGCAGGGAGGTGATTTAGACAGAAATGTTAGGGCGATCGCACTCGGCAAAGTTAATTCAGGTTGAGTAAGGAGAAATTCAGACGCTCACGTATCTCATGGCTTATTAGTCCGCAGTTGAGAGGTGAGGTTTTCAATTAGTGCTTCCATATCTGCGGATCGAAGCTTCGAGCAATGTTGGGTAATGAAACCAGTCAGATCTTTTTCGAGATCCCAAGCATCCGAATCTACAGATTCAACCGCATCGGTCATGAGGTCTACTGGCATCGAGAATTGTGAATGTTTCCATCGCTCAAAACTACACAGGTAAGCACTTAAAGCGGCTCTAAGTGTCAGTTTTTGCTGTCGGGTTAGCCGTTCGAGTTGACCACCATAGAGATTAGTTAGGGCTATCAGGACTGACTCCCTCACTTGGGAGTAGGCAGACCCCTCAAAAGTTCTTGGGTTCATAATTGATCTATGTCCTTTCTACGTGATTGGGCATCAGAGCCAGCGGTGAGCGTCAGAAACTTTGCCGCTGGTTTCTGTTTTTCATAACAGTTCGCTTAGGGGTGGGAGATTGTTTCCCCGATCCACTTCCATAGGAACTGACTGATTAGAGACTTCTGCAATGGGCATCGATAATTCGTGACGATGTGGATTTGATTGAAACCACTCAACAAAGTGGGCACCATAACGCCTAACAAGTAAGGTGACGACTTCGCTTAAACTCCCTACTCCCGTGGTCTGTTTGATTTCCTCAACTAACGGCTTGTCTTTTGCATTAAGAACAATCCGAACTTGATTTTTACTCATGGCAGTAACATCCCCTTAACGTTGGCAGTCTGAGGAGCCTCACACACTTTGAAACGTCCTTGCGTCGAGACTTCCAACTGTTTAGCTAGATGGGCAGAACCTCCAATGATGACCACTTCTCCCAAATCGTCTAGCCACTTTGCCCAGCCGATTTTAAGGCGATTTTTGAGGTCGGTAAGCCAATGATTTAGATAGGTGGGAAAGCGATCGCTAAAACTAATTCCAGTGGTTCCATAGCTGAAGGAACTGTTAGCAATCCCATCCATAATCAGTGCTAAATCGGCTGTAGTATCACCTCTCATTAGTTCTGGGTGTTTGGCAGCTAACTGAGCCAGTGCATAGGTTCCCGGAAGAATTACTCGACTTTCACGAATCAACGAACCATTGGGAGTGAACAGTTGACCAATTCCAGTTTTTCCTCCTAAGTCAAGGATTCCGTTAGGACGAGCATACTTAAACAGTCCTTTCCCTTTTGCCCAACGGTAAGCCCCTAGCGTTTCAGGTTGAACTTCTACCGCACGAATTTGAGCAATAATCACCGTTCCGTTTCTTTTGAACTGGTGAACTCCCATCAGTCCATCCTTAACGGCTTGGACTTTATCTCCCTGTAGATCATTGGGGAGACAGGTAATTAACCGCTCGATAACAACTTGCCGTTGTCCTGGAATTGGCTCAATAGCAGCTAAGACTAATTTTTGAGCGAGGTAGGCTTTCTCTGTAAGAAATGTATGCTGTCCCCCCAAGTCAGACGCGATCGCGCCAACAGCCCATCGCTGACTTTTTAGATCTGAGTGTCCATCAAGGTACTCAATGACAACTGAGTATTGATCCGGCTGAGGGTCATCCCATTCTTCTAGATCTTTGTAGATCGAAGGAATGCAGCGGATCGGTTTTGAGTCTTCTGCCCACTTAACTGCACGGTTCCCAGCATCGACAGCTAGATGTTTACCAGTGCGGATATCTAGCGGCGGTGAGTGTTCGTTCTGCGTACTCGTATTTAGAGCTTGAGTCATTTAGTTTTCCTCTCAAAAGCTTTTGTTGTCTGGTTTTAAGGCTTTTTTACCCTAGTCAATCTAGGTGAGCCATGGGAGGACGTGCAGAATCTGTAGCGGGTTCTTTTTACGTCTATACGTGCTAGTTTAATGCATAAATGCATAAATGCACAAAAGCATAATTAAGGCATAAATGCATTCACTATGAGATTCTTAAGGAGTAGTCAATGCTTAATTTTGATGACGTGGCGGAACCGTCTATTAGGATCTACTTGTCTCCAGAAAAAAAACTTCAATTCAAAACCGCTTGTGTCAGCAAAGGGCGGGATATGAGTGAAGTTGTCAATGAGTTGATAGATCGATGGCTAGAAGAAATTGAAACTCCCCCCAAGAGCAAAAAGGCAAAGAAGAATGAGGAATGACTCTCTACTGCTTTGCCGAGATGGATGGCGATCGCCATCCCTTGGTAATCTTTTGATAGGAGATTAACAATCTACAAACTCATTTAGCTCACGAAATGGGTTTTAAACAGCGATCACCTTAGCTGAAGGCTTCGACCATGGCTCGTCAACGAATTTCACCCCACGAAATTTCAGCCAAAGTTGTGAATACCAAAATACCTTTGGGGCAGTACAACTCGCTCACGCATCTTGCGGAAGCGAGGACAGCCAAGACTGCTGAGCTTCTTAGAGAAGCCTTGCTTCGCCTGAGCGAAGAACACCAACCAGAAAAACCCCAGCAGCATAGATACAGCTACTAGGGGTTTCTCTTTGTTTTATTTTCATTTCCTGTTAACGGTACGGTTGCGGCCTGAGAAACTCCAACCGACACCAGTGCAGGACGCTCGCTAGTCCGCCATTAAACGCACTTCACGTCGTAAACAAACTTCGCGAGGAAAGGTAAACCTTTCTATGTCTAAGAATAACTGTTGCCCGTATCACATTGCAACAATCTTTAACAGTAAACCATCATTTTCTCTTTATTCTACTCTTAAGAAATTATCGGAATTAAGGGGATTCATTCAAAATTGCTGTCTCCCGGAGTCTTGGGAATCCTTTGAGAAACAAGCCTTTCAGGGTTATTTAGCACTTTTCGCTTTCGGTCTGGTTGGAGGTGAGCGATGATTAGTCGTCCTCCTCTAAAAAGATTCGTAGCTCCCCAGGCGTTACCCAAAAAACAAGCCGGTACCCAGCCAAACCCACAAGTTGAGAGGACAAATTTCTCAGATGGGGAAAGATTTCCCCATGTCAACCCACGACACGTAGAAGAATGGCGTTCGAGCGCTGTCACTGACGAAATTATCCGGCTCAATGTGAAGTCCTTTTCTGGTCCAACTGCCTATGAATATCTGTGCTACAGCCTTGAACTCAAACGAACCAATACGGGGAGACTCGCTAGCTTCCTCCTGAGACGATATCAACATACTGAACAGGGAGGATGGTTCTGCTGGGGGCTTGATCCTTTCAAGAACTGGGAAGAGATGCTATGGGGGTGTTTTAAGCCCGATCAGCCTTATAGAAACGATCAAGGCAAGCTGATTAAATACGAGCATCCACCCAAAACTCCAACCCGGGTGTTTTTTTTAAGGACTCCTCTATCTACGTGGCAGCAAATAGCGAAGCGCTACAACAAAGCCTTACCAGAGCCGGTAGAGATTTCTGAAGAGGGTGAAGCTCTTGGTTTTTGGCAATGGGCTATTCAAAATCAGTTACCCATTGTCGTGACTGAAGGCTGTAAAAAAGCGGCTAGCTTGCTCTCTGCTGGCTATGCGGCGATCGCTCTCCCTGGTATCAACTCTGGATATCGTCAGGGTGGGACAGATCCAAAATTAAAACGGAAGCTCGTTGATGATTTACAGCGCTTTGTCAACGCTGGATGTCCCTTCTATATCTGCTTTGACCACGACACCAAACCCAAAACAGTAAGAGCCGTTAATGGAGCGATCTCGACTTTTGGAGGGCTGCTCTGTGATGCTGGCAATGAAGTCAAAGTCATTACTTGGCAACAGCCTGAAAAAGGAGTTGACGACTTGATCGCGGCTCAGGGTGCCAAAGCGTTTGACACCGCTTATCACTCGGCTCTCAGCCTAGAGCAGTGGCAATATTGTCAATATTCATCTCTAACCTATCCTGTATCACTCCAACTTAATCAGCGCTATTTAGGAGATCTGAACATTCCCAGCCATGCCAGGATGATCGGCATTAAAGCACCTAAAGGGACGGGAAAAACTGAAAGTATCTCTCAGATAGTGGCTAAGGAATTGGAGGCTGGGAGATGGGTTTTAGTCCTCACCCATCGCGTCCAACTGGGAGAGGCGCTATGCGATCGCTTTTCTGTTCCTTATGTCACTGATATCGGCTCGACCCCGGAAGGGAAAATCTTTGGCTACGGGCTATGTGTCGATTCACTACATCCTAAGTCTCAAGCACGATTTAGCGCTGAAGGCTGGAAGAATGGCACCCTCGTTATTGATGAGTGTGAGCAAGTCCTCTGGCATCTGTTAAATAGCTCAACCTGCAAGAGCGATCGCGTCGCCATCATCAAAGAATTTAAGCAGCTAGTAGCTAACGTCTTCAACAGTGATCAAGGACGAGTCATTCTCAGCGATGCAGATCTGTCGGATCTCACAATTGACTATGTAAAGGATTTAGCTGGGGTCAGCCTAGACCCGTGGATCGTCGTCAATGACTGGAAACCAGAGCAGGGATGGAACATTCATAACTACACGGACAATGACCCTTCTGGGCTACTTGTCGCACTTGAAGAGGAGATCTCACTGGGAGGGCGTGCGTTTGTTTGCTTGACGGGTCAGAAGACCAAAGCCAAATGGGGAACGAAAAATCTGGAGGCTCGGCTGAGAGCCAAGTTTCCTGATCAACAGATACTGCGGATTGATAGCGAAACGGTATCTGACCCCGATCACCCAGCTTTTGGATGCATTGATAAGTTAAACCAGATTTTAGGGAACTATGACATCGTGCTAGCGAGTCCCTCGATTGAAACCGGGGTCAGCATTGACCTCAAAGGACACTTCACTTCTGTCTGGGGAATCTTTCAAGGCATCGTTCCGGAAAACAGTGCTAGGCAGGCCTTAGCCAGGGTTAGAGAACCTGTGGAGCGGCATATCTGGGCCGCTAGCTATGGTATAGGGAAGATTAGCAATGGTAGCACTTCGGTTAAATCCTTGCTGGCTAGTCAACACAAGGTTTTTAAAGCCAACAAAAACCTCCTCAGGGATGCTGACTTTGAGCCGGATAGTCTAGGCACTAGCCCTGACATTAGCTTACCGACTTGGGCAAAGATGGCTTGTCGCATCAATGCTGGGATGCTCAAGTATCGCGAAGCCATTCTGAACGGGCTACGAGCCGAGGGGCATAGCGTTATTGATGTTCAAGTTTCTGGAAGCGCTAAAGACACACTTAAAGAAGAAATCACTGACTTGCGAAATGCTAACCATGAAGCTGAGGCTGAGGCTATCTGCAAGGCTGAAGATATTACCCCAATCCAATTTGAGGATCTGCAAAAGAACCGAGCTAAAACTCAATTGGAGAGGCAACAGGAACGTAAGCATGGGCTAAACCTACGCTACGGGATAGAAGTAACTTCTGATTTAGTTCTGGCTGATGATAACGGATGGCATCCTCAATTGGAATTGCATTACTATCTCACCGTTGGGCATCAGTACCTCAAACGCCGGGATAAAAAGAGAGCGATCGCCCAACGAGACGAAGGGAACGGTGTCGTCTGGCTCCCAGACTTTAATCAGTCTCAGTTAGGGTTGAAGGTGGGGGTGTTAGAACTTCTGGATATTCGCTTACTCGTAGAATCGGCTCTCGACAATCCAGACAGAGAATACCGGGCAACGGATGAAGACTTGAGCAAACTCGCGGAGAAAGCTATTAAGAATCGATGGCAAATCAAAGCCTCACTAGGATGCTCAATCAAGGAGACTATGAAGCCCATTGAGATTGTCAAAGCCCTTCTCAGAAAGCTAGGTCTGAATCTAGAGAGAAGTCAGCGAGACGGAACTGGAGCGAGGTTATATAGCTATAAGCTGACTGGGCTTGATGACCCCAAAAGAAATCAAATCTTCCAGTCTTGGCTTGAGCGCGATCTCGCGGCTGAGGCTGAGGCACGGGAACAACTAAAAGCTTCAGCCCGTGTCGTCATCACCGAAGAAAGCGTTAAACTTTCGCGTCACAGGTCGGTAATAAATAAAGATATCCCCTCCTGTGACGTAATAGAATCCATCCCCATCCAGACCCCAAAGAAATCAATAAGAGAAGCGGCGGCGAATTCGATCCACCAGCCGCTTTCCGCTTACCGCGAGGGAGATACAGTATGGGCATTCTTCCCGCAAAGCCAAGAGAAATGGCTGAAGGCTAAGGTGGAGAAGGCGCGTGGCAACCTTGTCCGAGTGGTTCATGGAATTTTTGGAGCCTGGATCGAGCGAGATCACCTGATTGCACCAGGCGATTGGGTCATGACTACCTAATTTTAGGGGCGATCGCCTGTTTGCCTACTCGAAGGTCGGTCAGCCACTTCTCTCAGGTGTTTAAAAGAGACACTCGGGCGTAAGCGTGTACCCCCACAGGTATCCAATGAGAGCTAGAAAAAACAAAATCAGTATGGGTAGCCACAGTTGAGGTAGAAATATCAGCTTTTGAAGAAACTAGAACAATAGCTAGTGTGATCATTGCTGCTAGTCTAGACCAAGCGACAGAAGTTCGATTTTGAGAATTTTCAGAAACGGGCACAAATATCCAAGAGTGCCTAAGTGCCATAGCACTCAGGATTTGTTAAGACTGACTTGGGCAGGAGTGAGGCGCGATGCTGAGTGTTATGGCTCATCAACGTTCAACGATAAGTCCCCAGGTTCACAATAGTAACCCCTGACCACACTCAAATACTGAGCATTAGGTATGTCTCTTACTGTAGAACAACTTCAAGGCATGATGACCGGGACGCAAGAAGGTCGAGTTGAAGGGTTGCAGCAGATCCTTGACTACCCCTTGAAGCAGCGTGACCCTGAAGGCACCCGTTTCTGGTTTTTGCGACCTGGTGCTGATGAAGACGAGGCAGAAGACACTTGCCCGATCGCCGTTGGCTTCTACGCTGAACTGGATGGATTGACTAATGATGACATCAAGCAGTTCTTAACGGCAGATGAGCAGCAGCGCGAGATTTACGGACACTACACCGGACGCATCATTCCAAATCCGCCTGTGATGTACCTGCTATTGCCGGAGGGCGATTACCCCGAAGGGGGAACTGCTTCGCAACGTCTGGGGCGAGTGGCAATGATTCTCCCCACTGATGGAAAGCTACGGCAACGGCAGATCCAGACCTTCTCCTGGTCAGATGAGGATTTACAGGCACGGTTGAATCGACTCAGACAAGATACCCCTCTTCTGTCACTTTCCGAAAAATTCCACAGTTTCTAAATTCTGTAACTGCTGTCTGGTAAGCCATCGCTCAGTTATTTCTTAATAACGATTCCCCAAGATAACCAAAGCATAAAAGTTTAACTGTAAAAAACTCAATCAACTGATATTGCGTCTCTTTAGAACTTCTTATTAATAGGAAAACTGGAAAATGACGGAAGAGGGTTAATTCACTAAGTTGAGAGGAGAACCTACTCTGATATCTTTATTCATGCCATACCCTAAAGTTAATTGGTAATTCAAGTTCACCTACCTTTAGAGACAGCCTCTTAGAAGTCTTAAAGTAATTCATGAAAAATAGCGCGGATTTTTTACGAATTATTACAATGTACTATCTGGTCTTTTGTATAGCCTTAATTTAGAACCTAGGCTGAAAAAATATCATGTAATAGGTGTAGACTTAGCGGTTTTTCTGTTAAACAATTGGAGTATATTTGAAATTTCACTGAAACCACGTCAACTATAAAATTTAGCACGATTAAGCTTTATGAATAGATGATAGGCTGGAGCGAGATGCATACGCAAGCTGAAAGATTCAGCCCCTAGTAATGGTTCTAGCGATTCTACTCCGCTAACCAAATTGGCTTTTTTGTCATGGGAAGAGCTACAAATTAACACTTCAAGATAGTCGTAGAAACACTTCCATCTATGAGACATTTGACTACACCTCCCAGACATACTATGCCAGACAGTTCTCTCAAAGAACTTGTAGCTTTAGCTAGCAAATACCCTGTTAATGATTGGGACTTCGTTGATTGGACTTATGGCAGTACAGACCTCTCAATGCAAGCGACGAGTCACAATTTGAGCCAATTCTTAGATACCCTCAGACGAGAAATTTTCACGCATAAGTTCGTAGTTATTGGTCTTTCCACTCTTATCGACACTTTTCCACCTAGCATTGCAGCGGCAGCCGCTACGCTACTCCTTTGTACCTTTGGTACTCCTTTACGGGTCTTCTTAAGCCACCCCTACTGGCGAAAATTAGGGGTGGATTTAAGCCGCCCACCTGAGAGTTCGGGTGGATCTGGAAACAGTCCTTTTCATATGGACTTCGTTAACGCACAGAATCCACCGGATCTTGTTTGCTTGCTGTGTCTTCGTCCCGATCCCTTAGGTGGGGGTAGATCCTTGCTTGCAAGCATCGATGGGATCGAACAACTATTAGATCCGGTACATGTAGACATCCTGAGCCGTCCGCAGTTTAGCGACGGTATGGTTTACAACCTAAATGGAGTTGGGGAGGACATAAATCCTTTTCCGGTTATTACATCTGGTTCACTTTGGAGGTACAGGTTTACGGCAAATTTGCTTCACTCCACGCCAAACTCACAAGGACTCACTGCTTTACAAGCTGTCACCAATATTTTGAACTCTAGAGCAGTAAGCTTGACTCTCGCCCGAGGTGACCTACTAATCTTAGACCAACACAAGATGACTCACGGTCGGAGTGCCATGGGTGAAGGTCAGGGAACAATCCCAGAAGATAAGAGGAGATTCCTTCTTCACTCGTTTGTTAGGAAAGAGCAATCATTACTAAGTTTCAATGGAAATGGACAAACTGATGAGAGGCAAGATGCACCCCCCTATAGATGAAAACGTTTTACGTCCTGCCCGTGTTCTGTGGGATTATCATCACCTTGACTTAGGACTTAGTCCAGTCGATTTCATTCTCGCCCTTGGGAGTCATGATGGGCGTGTTGCTAAGCATGCCGCCCAACTGATTTTGAAAGATTTTGCCCCAATTCTTGTAACATCCGGCGGATTGGGGAAAGTAACAAACACTATTTGGGCAGTCTCTGAGGGAGAACGATTTGCAAAAATTGCGAGAGAGCTTGGTGTACCAGATTCAAAGATTTTAGTTGAAGATACTGCAACGAACACTGGTGAGAATGTGACTCGGACGCGCGACTTGCTTGTTCGTAAAGGTATAGTCGCGAGAAGTGCAATTTTAGTGACTAAACCATACATGCGGCGTCGCGCTTACGCCACCGCTGTAAAACAGTGGCCTGAAGTTGACTGGCTTGTTTCATCACCATCACTATCGTTTGATAGATATCCTGACGAAGAAGTGCCCTTAGATAGAATGATTGAACTAATGGTCGGTGATCTACAGCGCATCAAGATATATGCCGAGCTTGGTTTTCAGATAACACAACATATCCCAGATGAAGTGTGGCAATGCTACGAAGAATTGGTTCGCTATGGTTTCAACAAATACGTGATCAAGCCAGAGGCATAACTATGAAAAGGAATAAGCTATCAATTAGTTGGGCTGCTAATGTTCCAGTTATTATAGACCAGAGGCTACTAGAAATTATGGATGCGGGTGGACCACGGAAGATTGATGCTTTCCTTTTTCCTTGGGTTCGTCATCTCAAGGATGAGTACAAACGAACGGGCAACCCCGTTATTATTTACCAGATTGGTAGTTCAGTTTCTGACAAGATAGTGCTATTGCAATGCTGTCACTATTCTTTCCAATTCTCGCAGCTACAAGGATTACTAGCAGAGATGCTCTTAGCTCATGGAAAAGATGCTAGTTCACTCCGCACCGCAGTATGTTGCTTAGAGACGGCTATTGAGACAGCACAAAGAGTTGGCGTCATTAATGACAAGATAGTTCGAGCGCATGTTTTCTACGCTCTACTGTTGGGTATTGCAAGGAAAGCTCTCGGTCATTTTGATGAGTCTCTTAAAGGGATGAGGAATACAGCCAAAGATTTAGTCTGTAAAAGTGCAGCAACAGATATCGACCTTATCTCACTTCGACGGCAGGAAATTATGATGCACCAGACGGTAGCTGGGCATGAACAATTAGCAGAGGAGGCAATTCAGTATGCTGCCCTTCAACCCCTTGAGTACTATCGCTCGCTCAAGCGAGCATTTGAATTTTTCCTCAACCAAGGGGCGCAACAAAACTCTGAGCAAATTTATCCCGAGTTTAAGAGAGCTTTTGCTGCTATTTCCCAGAAAACCGCTCTAATCTCTCGCATCAGCTTCATGAAGAACATAGGTCAGTACTATATGACTATAGGTGAAGCAAAGGTAGCAGCCGATGTTTTTGACCGTACTCTGCTAATAGCAAGTCAACTCAACCTACGAGGACAGGTTCGCCAAGTAAAACGCCTTATGCAAGAAATTGAATCTGATAATAACAAAGGGAAACTAGTAACTTTTAGAGCTGTCTCCTAGAGTAGGTCTTAAGGAGAACCGACCTTAGCGTTGTTTTTTGTCCGCTTGCTACGAAAAGGCTGTTTTCAAAACTGAACAAACAATACGAAAACCGATATTGCGATATTTGTAGTCAAGCTCAATATTGAAGCGTGAAGCAGAACGGCAAGCATCGGGATTGAGAGACCATGAACCACCACGCAACAAGCGTGGGCTATTCTCATCTTCAGTTAACCATGCAGTACCATCAGGTGGTGCCCTCTTATAGTCTTCGTGCCAATGGTCTGCACACCACTCCCAAACGTTACCATGCATGTCATAAAGACCGAAAGTATTCGCTACCCCAAAACTACCGACAGGCGTTGTTTTTTCTCGATAAAGTCCCTTTGGCCCTAGGCCATAGGAACCTGAATAGGTCATTTCTCCGACCTCCAAGTCAGTTCCACGGTAATTAGCTAAATTTGTTGTAATTGTCTCTCCAAAGTGAAAAGGTGCTGTTGTTCTTGCTCGACAGGCATACTCCCACTCCGCTTCGCTGGGGAGACGGTAGGGTCTACCCGTCTTCTGTGCAAGACGGCGACAAAATTCTGTTGCATCATTCCAGGAGACATTTTCAACGGGGTGATCGGCTCCTTTGAAATTTGAGGGGTCAGGATCAAGATCTTGAGCTACCTTAGGTAGGGCAACGACGGCTTGCCACTGAGCCTGCATCACGGGATACTTACCCATAAAAAAAGAGGGCAACGTTACCTCGTGCTGCGGACTCTCGCTGTTTGATCGCTTTGGCTCATCTTCTGGGGAACCCATGACAAAGCTGCCGTCAGGAATTTGCACCATTTCCAGTAACACTCCATTGCCCAGATCCTCAATCAGTTGCCAAGACTGTAGCTGGGTGCGGTGAATCACGATCGGGACTGATGGGGGCAGATTATTGGATTCTACTTCCGTTACGTCTTCACTTGGTAAAGTCCTTCGTGCAAGCTGCACCAACACTTCATGGCTAGTTACTTTTGCTTGAGCTAGTGTGATCGTTTCTGGAGTCAGGTTGTAAGCCTCCAACAACTTAGAGGCACAATAATCATTCAGAGATTTGGCAGAGCCATAGTCCCAATTCAATTCCCCACTTGCTTCTAGATACGTATCTCTCTCCATAGCAATCCATTGGTGAAGCTCCTCAATCCAAAGCAACTCAATTGAATCTCTGTGCCAATCCTCCCAATCCCTTACAAATTCAACAACTGGAATTTGTCTACTCAAATCCTTATCCTGAATTATCTTCTTGGATGGGATTCCATAATCAAACTTGCTTAAAGCGATTTCCGGTAAAGGTTGTCTAGCAGGAATTTCGATGTACAGGTCTTCACGGAAAACTAGTGGAGGGAAAGGCGCAATTATCTCTCTCCCTCCCATATTGATGCGGATCACTTCTGGCAAATCAACCGTGTTTTCCCCTGCTGAGAGGGGAACTACTTCAATCTTTGCCACCTCAAACTTAAACGGGGAGGATAGCATTTGAGGAGGAAGAGTCTCAAAGGTTATCCTCCCCGTTTCAAACTTGTTGGTTTGCAGAGTAGAAAAAGTCGTTTGTGTCGGAGTATCTTGATGATTTGGCGCTCCCTCATAATAAACCCGGATCAGTTGAGGCACTGTCAGGTCAACTGAGTCAATAGCAAACTCAGATGAGTCATTATTAGGAAGCAAGACTGCTACACTAACCCGTGCTACCATTCGCTGGTTCAGGAAGGTATTGGATGTCGTTGGATACTTATCTTCATGAATTGCTGAGATGTAGGCATCGTGGTCGAAGTAACTAATCTGTACAGCAAAATGAATTTCTGCAAATAACTCAAACAAAGCATAAAATTCATCTGCCTTTACCACTTTCACTGGGCTAACAATGTTCGCAGTAATTTCTTGAGTATCAGCCAGCGTTATTTGCTCGATTCCCTCCACTACCTCTTCGTCAGGTCGTAGGTTCATTTCAAACTGAAGCTCTTCTTCACAAAACTGCTCAACAATCCAGTCCTCAATTTCTGCAAAACGCTGGGTGAGATAATCGTGAGCAGCTAGAGTATCCCCAGACGAGTCTGGCTCCAACACACGACTATACTGAAGCTCTATCTGCTGGACAAACTCGCGATATTTTCCTCCCTTCCGCTTCAATACTGCTGCCGTCACGGTAGCAAAGGGGCGGGTGTTATTTACCAATGCCGCATCCTTACTCTGGCTCCAAACTACTAACTCTGCCACAAACTCATCTAGCGACTTATCAAACTGACGCTCCAAGAACTCCGACAAAACACGCACCGTATCAGTGACAGGTGTTTCTGCCAGCAATAGGTCACGAATCGCCTCATCCACAAACCGATACTCAACCTCATCGGGATCTGTCCCTTGTTGTAGATTAATGGGTTCTAATAAACCTCCCAGCAGTACTTCTGCCACATTCATTTGCTGGGACTTAGGCAACAGGGTTTCTTGAATCAGTCGAATCACAGGTAGCGTGATGACAGGGGATGCTGCCACCAAGCTTATTAACCGTTGTGCCACAGGTGATGACATCACCTGAAACCGCTCGACACGCCGCTTCGGAGACAATGACGCTGGCTCCGGGTTATTGGCTGCGGTCATTTCTGACCGCAGCCAATAACCCGGAGCCTCATTTTGCCCCATTACCATTTGGCTCCAAGTTAGTACCGAATCCGGCTCTAACGGTACAATAGGCACGCACACGCCAGATTTTCCATCTGGCTTACCCGACCACACCGAACTCCAATCAATGACCAACTGACTATTAGGCATGCCAGATTCCAGCGCCGTTAGCTGCACTGGCTCAAAGCCCCGGATTGCCGTCCGTACCCACAGCCATTCGGGTAACACCTGAGCGATAGCGATAGGGCTGCGCTGTGACCAAAGCTTCAGCGTCTTCATTAATGCCTTGCTCTGCCAGTATGCAGCAACACAGTCTGTAATCAACACAATCAGCCGTCGTCCACTGGGATCGAGAATCTCCTCCGGTTGTCGAGGTACTGATTGGAGTACCTCCGATAGCGAAGCGTTAGCACGTCTTCGAGCGTCACTAATGCCGGGACGCAGATACACTTGCTCGCTCTCCCAATACATTCCCCAAAGCTGCACATCCCGAAACGCCCCATAATTCCGCAGCAGCTTGCGGAATTCCAACACTGTCTGCCGCCAAATCAACATGGAGGCACTCTCATCTGCGACCAACACTAACTCTAGCCAAGGTTCTAGGGCAGGTTTAACAACCGGCTGCCAAATACCCACTTCAGCAATTCGTTGGGCAGTAGCTTGCTCGTCCAATCCCTCCATCTGTCCGGACGGTACTTGTTGCATAAGAGGGCGCAGCGCTCGCACCAAGGCAAGCGGATCGCGTATTGAGGGCGGATTGGCGACCTTAATCGGCAGACGAGTCAATGGAGTGGTCTGTGAGCGCCGAGGGGCAATTCCCACTACAGGCTCAGCAGTCGGTTGGAGGTTGGAGGTTGAGGCTGATACAGGCGGCGACGATGACGCCACAGACACAGCAGACAAATTCTGTTCAAAAACAGTAACCGTCTCTGCCTTCGATGCCGTCGAGTCAATAATTGTGCCTTGTTGTCGAATTAGCGTCAGCCAGATGATGTCTGCAAGTTCCTCGGCAGTCAAATCTAAGTGCTCACCTAATTCTGAAATCAGGCGCTCGATCATTGCCCTGCCCCAAGACTGATCAGGGAACTGAATAACAAATTTTTAATCGCTTGTTCATCGGCATTTTGAGTCAGCAGATATAGGGTGTTAAGCAACTGATCAGTCGCCAAATTTCCCTCTTCTTGTTCGTTGCGTTCTTCAAACTCTTTAATAACTGCCTCAAATTGTTGGGTCAACGCATCCCCTAAGTGAGCTTTGACGATGCTAACGAGCGCCTGCTCTTTGGGAATCGGCATATGTACCCGCACGCAGCGCCGCAGGAACGCCGATGGAAATTCTCGCTCTCCATTACTGGTCATCACTACTACAGGGAATGCCTGACACTGCACCTGTCCATCCTGAATTTCCACCTCCAACCCATCCTCTGATTCTACCTGCTGCTTTTTTTCCCCCCGTTTGGCAAGTCGTCGGAGTTCGGGAATCTCATAGCGTCCCTCTTCGAGAAGATTCAGCAGGTCATTGGGTAAATTGATGTCACTCTTATCAACCTCGTCAATCAGCAGCACCCGTGGACGTTCAGATGGCAGGAAGGTTGTGCCGATCGGGCCTAAGCGGATGTATTGTCCAATGTTGCGATAATTCTGCTCGGTAAGCGATTCCGACGCATTGGTTTGGCTGAGTTGAGCATCCTGCAATCGAGCGATCGCATCATATTGGTATAACCCTTGCTGGATGTTTGAGCGAGCTGTAACCGACCAAGTTAGCACTGGACCTAACTGCAACTCATGTGAGATCGCATACGCCAGGGATGTTTTTCCTGAGCCAGGCTTCCCTGTAATCAGCAAGGGCCGCCGTAAGTAAAGGGCGGCGTTGACTGCATCTATGACGTTCGATTGAGCCTGCTGGACTCGAAAGCTCTGCCCACGCTGCAAATCTCGTGATCGCTTGCTGACAATCTCCTGTAATTTTTCCCAGTAAGCGGCATCTCTGTCTGAGTGTACTCTATCCATCGAGTTCGCAAACCGACGCCAACTCGGTGCTTCAATCTTGAGCAGGCGATCAATTCCGTTGTGGGGATCTGCTGTGCCCTGAAAAATCTTCCAATCTTGGCTCATCGTGATCGCTGCCCTCCACTCTGCAATGGTTCCAGGATTGGCATCCGTTCCAAATCATCCCATAGAATGGTAAGATGCCTTCCCAAGTGCTTTTCTGGAGTTTCGCAATCAAACGCCAATGCCCGCTCTTTTCTCACCTTCTCCAACAAGTCACAGGGATTGCACAATAGCTCGCTCGTCAAAAACCGATCAATTCTAACCACGAACTCAGATGATGGCAGTTCGCGGTATCGAGTCCACAAGGCCATTGGCACGCCGGATTCTAGGATTGTCTGCAAAAATTTAAGCATCTCTGGCTGGGACTCTGGTAAGGGACAGGTGATTTGAATCCCTATTTTTTCTTTGAGTGTCTCCTTAAGTGCTCCTAATCGAGTACACTCGATGCTAGCAAGATGCTGGATTTTATCTTGAAGTAGTGCCAGTTCGGAGTTCTGCGCCAGCCAGTCCTTTGCCCGATACCAAGACTCGGAGAAAGCATTCTTCAAACCCGGTTTGATGACGCGATCATATGAGCGCACAACTAGCCGATATTGGGAACCGAGATAGACTTGATTCCCGAAATCATCTTTGATGTCCCACAGATCTACGGGTTCACAAAGGTAATCGATTGGCAAGAACAGTTCGATAGTCAATGCATAGTAAGCGCACCCTAATAAATTTTCAGGAATACTCAAATTATCCGCAATGCTGTTTTCAATGAATTGGGCAACTGTCTGCGGTAATTTCTTCCGGCTACGCAAAACCCCTCGCTCGTTTGACTCCGGATTCAGATGTAATGGAATTTCTTTTCGGACACCTGTGGGAGAAATACAAAGTAGACTTGCGATTACTCGAACTTTAGTCTTGGACTTTTCAGAATTCACCGCAATCATTAAATAAGCTTGCAACGGCCCAGGAGTAAGTTGAGTAGATACACGGAGAGAGGGTTGTTCAAGTTCACTCCCTTGGCTGTTAAATTTGGGATCAATGTTTTGTAGCCATTTGTTTAACTGTTCTTTGATAGAATTATCTAGCTTAGATTCTTTTGAAAGACGTTCAACAAAGGTTAGGAGGATAGAATGTTGCTCCAATCCGGGATAGTCTTCTAATAGCAGTTTTAGGAGCCTAAAGCCTTTAAACCAGTTTGATAAATCAGGTTGTTCAAAATCCTTAACTTCTTGAGAACGATGGGTTTCTATTGTAGGCAGGATATGCCGAACTAACTCTGCAACCACTTGAAAATCATTAGTTTTCTTGAGAACAGTGAGTAAATTAAGTAAAGATTCGGTCGTTAATACACCAGTATCAAATTCAATTAATTTATCAGCATAAGCTTCAACAAACGTTTGAATTCTTGGATTGTTAGACTGTTGCCTTGCAGCACTAATAATTAGGTTTTCTGCTGTTCCTTCTGACTCAGCTAGTTCAATTAAATTAAACAACCTATCCTCATAGGCTTCTCCCTTTTTAATTTCATCCCAGCGCCAATTCAGTCTCAAGCGAAGCATTTGTTTGAGACTCTCTTCCGTAAAGGCGCTGCTCAACGCTTCTCTAAGTTCTTCGACCTGCGAACCTTCTAACTCAAATTTCCCCATTCATTCACAACTCAACCAGTAGCATCGAACTTATCCTTTGGAAGGGACAATCTTGGCAACAATTAGGGTATATAAAATGAGCATAATTGACCCATAAACTGGCTGGTAAAAACTGAGACTATTAAAGGGTTCTCCTAAGGCAAACGCCCATACCAAAAATGCACCTGTAGATACCACTATCTGAGTTGTAGCAGGTGGCTTATCCGGTTGAGAAGTCTCTTTCCAAGTCCAGATTGGCGTCAAGATGAGCAGAATACCAAATAAAATCCACAACACCATGCTCTGTTGAATAGACGTTGCACTTTTGACAACTCCTGTCAGTGCCAACCAAGCCGTGTTAACATCGGCAGGAATATATTTGAGCAACCGATCTTGATACCCATCCACCGCTTCTTTGGATGTCCCTGATTCCAATTGTCTGGTAACAATTCGCCGTCCCATTAAGCTGTTTCCCCTTTATGCTAAACCCGCTTCTTAATTAAGGCAAAACATCCGCAATTTGCGGATAGATGGCGCTGAACAGAACCCCTTCACACACAACCCCAAAAGTAGTTGCTCGTTGGGCATGGTGCAAAGCGACCAGTTGCCAATTATCATTGAAGCATGGAGAACCGCTAGACCCTGTGGATGTTTGGCTACTGTACTGAATTAAGCCATCATGTTCATATACACCAGTAATCCCATTGGTGCCGAACACAATCTTCATCGTCTCACCATCTGGATGCTGAAGGACGTGGATGCTAGTCCCTTTTTTGGGGGATGTTTGAACGTAGTCCACGGGCCGAATTGCATTAGCTTCTAGAATGGCTGACTCCACCCGCAGCAGCAC
>Ga0164305_10000015_pt1 | contig 41284 bp, 33 predicted proteins | sample Whisoiple_237_MG_FD_110215 | JGI IMG/M metagenome (GOLD analysis project Ga0164305, IMG submission 110215) | Soil microbial communities amended with pyrogenic organic matter from upstate New York, USA - Whitman soil sample_237_MG | ecosystem: Environmental > Terrestrial > Soil > Agricultural...
AAAGTCTTACCTCATGAGTTAAAAAAATATCTACCCTCATGGCAACGTTCTGAAACTTTACCCAAATGGGATATCAAGATTATCCCCATTTAATCGGTACTTTATTTTTCCGCAAGTCCCTTAATTCCGTCAGCTAAGTTTTCAGTAGTGAATCACTACATCCTTAGCTTCGCAGTCACACTTTTAAAGTTCAGCCTAAGTAAGGGATGACTTTGGTATGAGTTGGGTATGATTTATAATAGGAGCAGCTAAAATGGTCACAAATAGAGTAGTGGGACTATGGCAAAGAGGGCAAAGACATCGCTTACAGCATCTGAAGCAGGCATCGAACAAGCCAGAATAGCTTTGACGGACAAGAAGTGGAATTATCATGATTTGGAAAATGAACTAAGCATAAGTTATCAGCCTGTTGTAAATTTTTTTAAGGGTAGGGCTGTTAAGCGCACAATTTTTGTTAATATTTGCCAAAAGCTAGAGTTAGATTGGCAAAAAATAAAAATAGTCGATTCTCCTATCAATCAACCTGAATCGAAGCGAGAACAGAAAGAACCAAGCAACACGCAACCTGCAAATACTGAACATGAGCAAGTTGAGAAAGTGCTGGACAAGTTTTGTGACCTTGAGGTTGTAGTCGAGAGGGTGCGATCGCACTCTCCGATCTATGCTGCGGATTTCGATGAACTGGGAAGAAACAAGGCTAAGGAAAGAGATTTTGAAGGAGCAATTAAAAATTTCGATCGAGCAATTAAGATCAATCCTGATTATGCAGATGCCTACAATAACCGGGCTACTGTTCGCCAGGAACTAGGAGACGATGCCGGAGTATTTGAGGATTGCACAAATGCGATATTGCTCAAGCCTAATTGTCCATATGTTCACAACAACCGGGGTATTATTTATTGTAAATTAGGTGATTACCGAGGAGCGCAGGCAGATCACACCCGAGCAATTCAACTAAATCCTCGCTATGCTCAAGCCTACAATGGCCGAGGTTTTGCTCGTTTACGCCTGGGCGATCTGCAAGGGGCACTGAAAGATTTTACCCAAGCAATTGAACTAAATCCTAATGATGCCCTTGCTTGGAATAATCGAGGTGATGTCTACTTATGGGAATTAGACGATTTGCCAAGAGCGCTTGAAGATTATATCAAGGCAGCTCGGCTGAATCCTAATAATGCTACAACATTCTACAACCTGGGAGTTATTCACTCTCGTTTGGGGAACAAAGAGAAAGCGCTTGAGGATTTTACCAAGGCAATTCAGCTTGAACGAGACTTTGCCCAAGCTTATCTAAACCGAGGCATTGTCCACTATGAATTGGGCTATTCCCAAAAAGCAAATGTCGATTTTCACAATGCTAAAAATTTATATCGTGTCCAGGGAAAAGAAGAAAATTACCAAAAGGTACTTAATCTAATAGAAGAACTTCAGCAAGAAGATTGAGAGCGACCGCCTTTAGTAAAGGGAGAAAAAAAGCGATAGGTACATTGCTTAAAGCTTCATTCACTGTAATGATTCTTACAAGCTGCGATCGCAATTTCGACCTCCGTAACTTGGTAAACCAAACGATGTTCGTTATCAATGCGCCTAGACCAAAAACCACTTAACTCGTATTTCAGAGGTTCAGGTTTGCCCAATCCTTCAAAGGGCGATCGATCTATATCTTTAATCAATTCTACAATTTTGCGATAAATCTTTTTGTCTAATTTTGCCCATTCATTAAAATCTGCAAAAGCAGAAGATTCAAAAATAATTCTTCTGCTCATTGCAAATCCTGTAGATCGACTTCAACTAAATTTTGCCGCTCTTTAACATTTTCAATAGCTTTCAACAGTTTGTTTTTATTGACTTCCGATTTCAAAAGATATTCGGTTTCATCGCATTCTGAGACAATTATTTCAATCTCTTTATCTCCAAAAATCGCTTTGATTTGTTCTAAAAAGTTACGATCTAGTTCGCTGGCTTTTAAACGATAAACTGTTGACATCGTTTTTACCTATTTTTGATTGCGTTAAAATGATTAATATTGTCTTTAAATACAGTAGTTTGAAGTTGACACTAAGGGCTGGCAAAATTGCCAGCCCTCAAATTGTTTTAGCGTTTCACCAACTTCTTAGAAACCTTCCGCAAGCGAATTGATTTCGGTGTTACTTCCACCAATTCATCCTGGCCGATGTACTCCAAAGCGCGCTCCAAACTCATATCGACTGGTGCTTGCAATTGCGCCAATTCTTCACCGCCAGATGCGCGGTGGTTTGTCAACTGCTTCGACTTGCAAATATTCAGCTCCATGTCTTCATCTCGGTTGTTTTCTCCGATAATCATCCCTCTGTAAACCTTGGTTCCGGGGGTAATGAAAAATACGCCGCGGTCTTCAGCATTTTTCAGTGAATAAGTAGTTGCAACTCCTTCTTCAAAGGAAATCAATACTCCGTTGCGACGGGCGATAATTTCTCCACCGAGGGGGCGATAGTCGAGGAAGCTGTGGTTCATAATTCCAGCGCCGCGAGTCAAGCGCATGAACTCGCCTCGGAATCCAATCAAACCGCGAGCGGGGACTGAAAATTCGATTTGGGTGCGACCGGTGCTGCTGACGTGCATATCTTGCATTTCTGCTTTCCGCTGACCGAGGCGTTCGATGCAGCCGCCGACTGCTTCTTCGGGTACGTCTAACACCAAACATTCAAAAGGTTCGCAGGGACGACCGCCGATTTCGCGGTAGATTACTTGCGGCTGAGATACTTGAAATTCGTATCCTTCGCGACGCATATTTTCGATCAGGATTCCGAGGTGGAGTTCGCCGCGGCCGGATACGAGGAATTTGTCGGGAGATTCGGTTTCTTCGACACGCAAGGCGACGTTGGTTTGGAGTTCTCGCATTAGCCGATCGCGAATTTGACGCGATGTTACCAAACTACCTTCTTGACCGCAGAACGGCGAATCGTTCACAGAGAAAGTCATCTGCAAAGTTGGTTCGTCTACTTTGATTAAAGGTAGCGCTTGCGGGTCGTTGGGGCAGGTAATTGTCTCGCCAATATAGGCATCCGCAAAACCAGCAACGGCGACAATATTACCAGCAGAAGATTCTGGGATATCAATCCGCTTCAGGCCTTCAAAGCCCATCAATTTGGTAATTTTTGATTTGACAATCGCGCCGCTTTCTGTGATTAAGACTGCTTGTTGACCGATTCTAATCGTGCCGTTGTGGATGCGGCCGATGACGATGCGACCGACGTATTCTGAGTAATCTAAGGTGGTTACTTGCAGTTGTAGTGGCTTGTTGGGGTCGCCTACGGGGGGCGGTACGTGGTCGAGGATTTCTTCAAAGAGGGGCTTCATATCTACCCCTTCGTCTTCGAGGTGTTTTTTTGCGTAACCGCTTAAGCCGGAACCGAAGAGGTAGGGAAATTCGCACTGATCGTCGTCAGCACCTAGTTCGAGGAACAGATCCAAAACTTTATCGACGGCTTTGTGGGGGTCTGCTCGCTCGCGATCGATCTTATTCACAAAGACGATCGGGCGCAGTCCTTTTTCTAGGGCTTTTTTGAGCACGAAGCGGGTTTGTGGCATCGGGCCTTCGTTGGCGTCTACGATCAGCAGACAGCCGTCCACCATGCCGAGAACTCGTTCGACTTCGCCGCCGAAGTCCGCGTGTCCGGGGGTATCGACGATGTTGATCAGGGTTTCTCCGTACCTGACGGCGGTGTTTTTGGAAAGGATGGTAATGCCACGTTCGCGCTCGATGTCGTTGGAGTCCATGACGCAATCTGGGATTTCTTCCCCTTCGCGGAAGATCCCGGACTGTCTGAGGAGAGCGTCCACAAGGGTGGTTTTGCCGTGATCGACGTGAGCAATGATGGCGACGTTGCGAATGGGAAGACTCATAATGCGTCTGGAACGTTAAACGGATCTAACTAAAGATTTCTTAATAATTGTAGCGCATGAAGTCAAGGGCCGATCGGGGCGACTTTAAGATTGGAGTGCGATCGTCGCTAAAATCAAGATTAGGGAAGCGCAACTGAGAGAAATTGAGCGTTACACTACCCCTGACGGCAGAGTTCCTTTCGATCGGTGATGTTGAGGTGGCCCAGGTCAAGAGGGTTCGATAGGGGGCGATCGCCGGTATTAAGATGAGGGTGCAAGTACGATCGACTTTATGGAAGTACAACCCAGAGATATTCAGCGTTACAGTACGCCAGACGGCAAAATTCCTTTCTCGGAGTGGTTAGACTCCCTGCTGGATCTCAAGGCAAAATTTAAGATTGAGCGGCGACTCGATCGAGTTGGGACTGGAAATTTCGGAGATTATCGAGCAGTCGGAGAAGGTGTCTATGAGTTGAGGATAAATTACGACCCCGGCTATCGGGTCTATTTTGGACAAGTAGAAGAAACAATTGTACTTTTGTTGATAGGCGGGGATAAAAGCACTCAAGAACAAGATATCCGCAAGGCTAAAACATACTGGACAGATTACAGGAGTTAAGACAATGACAATGCCTAAGAGCTTACCTTATCACTCCTATAAAATTTCAAATCTCAAAGTTCCGGCATATTCTGCTGGCTATCTCACAGAGATTTTTGAGGAAGAAGCAGGCGATTTGGAATTAGGAATAATGCGAAAAGCGCTCAGAGATGTATTTGATGCTCTGGGCGAACCAAATATGTCTGCTGAAGATGCTAAGTTGCATTTGGAAAAATTAGATGTTTTGTTGTCGGGAGAAGGAAGTGCGACAATTTATGCTTTAGCAAGTTGGCTGAATGCTCTGGGATTGAAGTTAACTGTTGCGGTTGATGAAGGGGATAAAGGGGAAGAGAAAGATTCTGTTAGTGCTGCTGAATTGGCGGAAGTTGGTAATGTTTGATGGGGGTCGATCGAGCTTTAAGCTATTAATTAGGGCTTAACGGCGCTCGAATGCCGATCGCTAAAGGAAGTAGCCGAGCGCTCCGGAGTATCCTACAATACTGTTACAAGTTATGCCCGATCGCCCGGTATGGCAATGGCTGACATCGGTGCTCTGCTAAAATTGGCCCGGACGTTTGATGTGTCGATCGCAGAATTGTTGGATTTTGTCAATTGGTAACAAATTACACTTAAAATAAACCAGCGCCTCCAGCGCCAACCAGTTCGACCTCGCAGGGACGATCGACTGTGGGCCTAAGCAACAGATGCGAGAGTTGGCGGATGGGACGGGGCGAAGTCTGAAAGATGATGATATATTCTCAGCGGCAATTGTAGCTGTTCGATCACCCATATCGGTCTACAATTTTTAACGTTGAGCCTTATTGAAGTGCAGGAGTGGAGCTGGCTTGGATAACGCTAGTCTGTCAAGAAAACCCCCGCAAGCCTCGGAGCTTGTCGCCGACGAAATTCCAGAAGCAGTGCGAGACCATCCATACCCAGAAGCAGGCCAGAGTCAGTCCAAGAAAAAAGGGCTGATTTGGAAACTGCTAGGCTTGGCTGCCTTAGCCTGTGGGGTCAGCATCTGGCTGCACCTCAACTTTAACTTGTTCTCAGCCACTAGTCAGGCAGAACAAACTCAACAAAACCCAGCATCGGTGAGTTCCGCGTCTCCCTCGGTTGCCAGTCCAGCTACCAACTCAAAAGCCGGCACCGCTGCCGCCACCCCAGACAACCTGCTAGGACACTTGCCGTACCCAGAAGCACCAGCCAAGGACTTGGTAGGCGTCACCCCCGACGGTAGTGTCAAACTCCGCACCTCAGCAGCAGCAAAATATCAGGAAATGGCCAACGCCGCAGCGGCTTCAGGCATCTACTTCGCTCCCATATCAGGCTTTCGCTCCCTCGAAGACCAACAGCACGTATTTTTTGACGTGAAAGCCGAACGCAGGCAAAACGCCAGCAAGCGAGCCGAAGTCAGTGCCCCTCCAGGTTATAGCGAACACCACACCGGTTACGCGATCGACATCGGCGACGGCAGCGCCCCGGATACCAACCTCAGTCCCAGTTTTGAAAATACCCAAGCATTCAAGTGGTTAGAAGCTAACGCCGTAGCCTTCAGCTTTGAAATGTCCTTCCCCAAAAACAATCGCCAAGGCGTCAGTTACGAGCCTTGGCACTGGCGGTTTGTGGGCGACAAGCAAAGCCTCGAAACTTTCTACAAAGCTCATTCCATGAATAAGTAGAGGGAAGAAGGAAGAAGGAAGAGGGAAGAAGGAAGAAGGAAGATTTTCCACATCTCCGGCTTTGCCAGTCTCCCACTGCCCCACTCTCCCATTCCCTCACTCCTCCACTCCCCCACTCCCCCCCACTCGGTTGAGCCAAACTCGTGATTGCAATCTATCCAGGCAGCTTTGACCCCATTACCTTCGGTCACGCAGATATTATCGAGCGGGGATCTAAACTGTTCGATCAGGTAATTGTTACCGTAGTCAAAAACCCCAGCAAAACCCCTCTGTTCACCGTAGAGGAACGGCTCGAGCAGATCCGGCGCTCTACCCAACACTTGCCAAACGTAGAAGTAGACAGTTTTGAGGGTTTGACAGTAAACTATGCTAAGATTCGACAAGCCAAAGTGCTGCTGCGGGGGCTCCGGGTACTAACAGATTTTGAAATGGAACTCCAGATGGCCCACACCAATAAAACCCTTCTGGGCGAAATTGAAACAGTTTTTTTGGCAACTTCTAACGAGTACAGCTTTTTAAGTAGTAGTGTAGTTAAAGAAATAGCCAAGTTTGGTGGCTCCGTAGATCATCTTGTTCCGAAACACGTCGCCCTAGATATTTACAAATGTTACGCCAGCAGGAACCAACTCGCATCGAACCCGACAGTACCGGCCTCCGCACTGAGAACGAACCACCTCAGAACACAGCCGCCTTCGGAGATCCCACCCGAACCGCAGGAGTAGACATCCAGCGGGAATTGAACAGGCTTGAGGAAATTGTTCTCGACAGCCCGCGAATTCCTATGACCAGACGCACTCTGGTGGATGAAGAACAGTTGCTCGATCAGTTAGACTTGGTGAGGCTAAATTTGCCGATCGCCTTTCAGGAAGCCGAGACGATCATCCGGCACAAGGACGACTTGCTTCAAGAGGCGGAACTTTACGCTCAGGAAGTGATAGAAGCAGCAGAACAGCGAGCCGCAGAACTTTTAAATGATATGGGCCTGCTCCAGCAGGCGAAGATAGAAGCAGATCAGTTGCGACAGCAAGTTTTGCTCGACTGCGAGGCAATTCAGCAGGCCACGCTGGCGGAAGTCGAACAAATTCGCTACCAGGCTCAAGAGGAATTGGAAGAGATGAGAGTCAGGGCGATGGCTGAATGCGAGGAAATTCAAAACGGAGCCGACGATTATGCTGACCAAGTGCTCGATAATATCGAGCAGAAGCTCAGCGATATGCTGCGCGTGATCCGCAACGGGCGCGATCGGTTGGATAGTGTTTCTGCGTCGCACATCCATCACAGCAACGGTTAGCCAACAGTTAACTCATTGCTTGAACCTTGATAAAAATCTACCTAAATTAGGTAGATTTTTTTTTAGGAATAGTCTCTATAGTCTTTATTCCTCAATCCCAGCACTCGGTGACTTATTTTTGCCGACATAAGTTTTGTAAAGAGGGAGCAAATATAAAATTTTATGCTAAAGTTTGGTGAAAACTGATCGGACAAAAAATTCCTAATTTGATTCAAATTTTTACAATCTAATTTTTACCATGCAAAAAGTTTCTAATCGGTTCGCTGAATTTGATTTGATCCGAGCTTTAGCGATCGTCAGTGTTGTGATTACTCATGCTGGGTTCTTCACATTTCGCGATCGCAGAATTTTATTTGTGGCGATCGATACATTTCAACTGTTCTGTGTACCTGCATTTTTACTGTTGAGCGGTTTTTTTCTCACCAACAAACTGGAAAATCAAAATAATCCCGCACTGGTAGTTAAAAAAAGACTGTCAAAAATTCTACCCCCTTATCTGTTTTGGTCAGTAGCTGTGTACATCTTAAATAATTTGGGAGAAATCGAAAAATTTGATTTACTTTCATTACTCAGAGATATCTTGACGGGTTCAGTGATGCCTCCCTATTACTTCATCGTTGTGATTGTTCAATGCTACGGCTGGTGGTGGCTTCTCGTGAAATTAAATTTTTTAGAACCCAGAAAAGTTTTGGCTTTGGGCTTAACAATTCAAACAATTTTTACAATCTTCTTCTACTTAACCGCTTTCCAATACATATCAATACCTCTACCTTTCATGGAGCGCTGGATTTTAAGTTGGATTTTGCCATTTTCAACTGGTCTATTTTTGGGCTTTTCCTATGACAGAATTCAACCCGTTCTAGAACGTAGAAAAATACCAATTTTAGCGGCCACTATCCTCTTTTATATAGCGAGCATTTGGGAATATTACCTGATAAATGGAGTTAATTCGGAGGGATGGTTTCTGCGATCGTTTTTTAAAATATCTTCTCAAGGATACGCAACTTTTTTCGTATTGTCCATCCTCGCATTTTCTAAGAGTATCGCACTTCCCAGTAGAGTATCGGGGTTAGTCAAAATATTGGCTGCTTACTCATTCCCTATATATCTCCTGGATTCGACAGTAGTGAAATATGTGTTGTTAGTGTTTTATAAGTTTATTGACCCGGTAAATCCCCTGCTGAAACTCGGCTTTTTAGTTATGGGGACTTTGTTAGGTTGTTGGGCTATTATTTACCTATTGGAAAAATTTTTGCCCAAAAATTACAGGCAGTACATTTTGGGAATTTAATCAAATTTTGTGTTTCAGCGGATGTCTTCATAAAACTGCTTGAGATACCTTGGGGAAACGCCAAAACCCCACAAAAAACCAATCGAAAGATAGATCGCAATAGCTTTAAATTCGCCCCAATTCGCAACTCGACGATCGCTACTTTCCACTACCCGATTGACTAACTTAAGTCTCCCCCGTCGCACTAACTTCAAACACAAATCCGCTTCCTCCATAATTGGCAGCGCAGCATCGAAACCCTCGCCTTCCCAAAAATCGGTACGGCGACAAAAAATAACTTGGTCGCCAAACAGCAGGCGCAATCCTTGGAAAAATAAATGAGGTCGAAATAACAGCGGCGCGTAATAAGTTTTCAGGTAATTGTGGAGGGAAAAACCCCATCTTGTTTGCTGCGAACCAGCCATCAGGGAGATAAACCCGCCGCCGACAATTTCGGCATCGGACAATGTTTTCTGGATGACTGCTACAATGTCGTCGGGAACTAAAGTATCGGCGTGGAGAAAGCACAGAATTTCACCGGTGGCGACTTGAGCACCTAAGTTCATTTGCAGGGAACGTCCGGCTGTACTGCTAGAAATAACGCGGATGCCGGCGGAAAGTGCGATCGCCGCTGTTTCGTCTTGACTGCCGCCGTCTACCACAAACACTTCCCAAGCGGGAGGATTAAGGATGCTGAGTTGGCGGAGGGTGCGTTCCAGACAAGTCGCTTCGTTGAGGGCTGGGATGATAATAGAAACGCGATCCATCTGGTTTAAATTTATGCCAAAGATATTATAATAAACAACTGTGGCGATTCACAATTCACGAGAAAATAGAACTTACGCCCACAGATTCAAAAACCCGGTGTCTGCCTGTGAACTCGTCACGAAACATCCGATTTTCTACAGAAATTGGTTTTTTTGGCGTCATTGCTATAAAATCAAGCAAAGGTGCGATCGCCATCTATATTTTCCACTAATTAGGACTGAGAAAATCGTGCAGAAAACAGAAGTAAAAAATGATTTAGAATTTTATGATGAAAATGCAGATAATTGGTGGGACGAAAATGCTAAAATTTATGCCTTATACCATCTAAACAAACCCAGATTTGAGTTTTTCGACAGACACGCGACTAATTGGCGAGGGCTGAAAACCTTAGATGTCGGGTGCGGCGGCGGCTTTTCTTGCGAGTTTATGGCCGAGAGAGGCGCTGTGGTTTCTGGAATAGATCGATCGGAGAAATGTATTGTAGCAGCTCAAAATCACGCAGTTACCAGCGGTTTTGAGATTGACTACAGGCAAGGTTTTGCCGAAAATATGCCCTACGATGACAATACCTTTGATGTTGTAATCTGCGTGGATGTTTTGGAACACGTGGCCGATTACAAAAAAGTTGTGTCTGAGGTTCACAGGATTCTCAAGCCCGGGGGACTGTTCTTTTTTGATACAATCAACCGCACTTTTTCCTCGCAAATTGTGATGATTGGACTGATGGAAAATACATTGCAGGAAATTAAGCGGGGCGTTCACGATTGGGACAAGTTTATTACCCCGGAGGAACTGTCTGTGGTAATGCGCGATACGGGTTTTGGAAATATTGAAATAAAAGGTTTTGATATGTTTGGAGAAATGGGCGCTATTTTAGCCCAGATGCACGGTTTTTGGGGGAATTTTACAAGTGGAAAGCAGCTATTTCCTTCCGGGGAAAGTTTCCGACAAGTTTCTCAAGTGCTAATCTCTAATATCGCTAACTATTTTGATTACAAAAAGTCTGGCTTGTTTAAAATCAAAATTAATGAGGATACGTCGATTATGTATGTTGGCGTAGGGGCGAAGAATTAGTCGGTTAATTGTTGATTGTTGTCATTAGGGGCGAGTTTGAGATGGGTTTTGGCGATCGACAAATCCGGCTCAAACCCGCCTCTGTTGCATTTTTGAGGGTACGCACGCAGCGCTTAACCTTACTGTATTGCAGGCATTTGAGAATTGCTATATTGGCGATCGCCCTACAAACGTAATTTCAAGAACTAACTGCAAATAATTACCAACTATTTTGTAAGTTAAGCCCTTGTGCCGCGCGGTCTGAACGTCCAAAAATACCGCCTAGTCTTAGTTTGGGGCTGCTAACGTTGAGCTGAAACCTAGTTTGACAGCCTTTTGTAACAAATCTTAATGTTTTACTCTTGATAATATATCGAAATTCCATGGTAGCTTATTGAATATTAATTGCAATAAGTGCCGGAAGTTAATAGTACCTGGAGGTCAATCACCGTGACAGCAGCAATAGTTTCCGCGTCAGCCTCGCAAATCAGCGACGGACAACCCGCCGACAGCCAAAAACTGATGAGTTTGGGTAAAAATTCCGAAATACCTGACCTCGATAACTCCAAAGATGTAACCCTCGCCGTCTTAGAAGGAGTGGGGACTCTCACGGTGTGCGATCGAACAGTCTCTTTAAAACCGGGAGTATTTGTGTTTGTACCCGCCGGCATCCCGCGCAGTCTAAAAGTACAAACGACGCTGAATTTGTTACTAATTGACTGCGAACCAGACCCCGATATGAGCGAGTCAGCTTGGTTGATGAATTTTCAACTTTAACCCGATGAAAAAACAGTGTCCTTGCTGCCTTGACTCCCTAATTTCTCAGGTTTGCCACAACCGTGTCTACTGTTTTTGTCTGAATTGCAGGCAGGAAATGCCAAATCCTGACTCAAAAAAAATAAATTTTAAACACTGTCAAGTTTCACCTTCGGAGTAAAAATGTCAAAAGCAATTGGTCTTTTCTACGGAACTACAACTGGGAAAACTGAGTCGGTAGCTGAAATGATTCGGGATAAATTTGGCTGCCATATCGTAAGCTTGCACGAGATATGCAGCGTTTAAAATGATGATTTTGCCTAATACGAATGTCTGATTATCGCTTGTCCGACTTGGAATATCGGCGAACTGCAAAGCGACTGGGAAGGTTTTTTTACCGAACTAGATGATATTGATTTTAGCGGGAAAAAAGTAGCTTATGTGGGAACTGGCGACCCAGAAGGCTACCCGGATAATTTTATGGATGCCATGGGGATTCTGGCTGAAAAAATTTCCGAACAGGGCGGCGAAACAGTCGGTTATTGGCCCCTAGAGGGCTATGATTTTAATGAATCTAAAGCAGTCGTTAATGGCAAGTTTTTGGGTCTTGCTATTGATGAAGACAACCAATCATATCTGACGGAATCGCGCATCAAATCTTGGGGATCTCAACTCAAGAAATAATTTAGCTTGTAGACTGAACAGTAGCAGGGTGAGTTTTGTAATTAGATGATGTTAGGCAATCAAAATTACGCACTCAACCCGCCCTGAAAATCTAGCAGATAAATTATTATTGTTAATAACTCGATCTCAAACTTAAAATAGATGAAATTTAGTTCAGATGACGTACTTTGGTTAAGTGTAAGTCCGAGTTTGCAATTCTTCGATCGGTCGCTGCTTTCCTACTTAAATAATTCTGTACCAGTGCAAATATGGGAATACCAACAAACTGAAGATGAAGCTTGCTCTTTAGATATAGCAGTTGAACTTTTGCACGATTTTTTAACAGGGCGCGATCGCCCAATTCATCTAATAGGCCACAGTACCAGCGGATTAGTTGGTTTAATGTATGCGCGCCGCTATCCTCACAAAGTAAGTTCTTTGGGGCTTTTATCTGTCGGTGTGCCATCTGCTATTAATTGGCAAGCACATTACTATACGTATCTTTCAGCTTTTCCCTGGAGCCGCAAACAAGTTTTGAATCAAATCGTTGGCGATATGCTGGGATGCCCAAATAAAATTATCCATCAAAAATTCATATCATATTTTGAGGATGACTTAGCCTTTTCTCCTTGTCCTCACTCCTTATTTAGGATTAGTAATCCCCGCGAGCAAGGTGTAGAAGTACCTTTGTTAATATGCAGCAGCAAAACAGATTTTCTGGTATCTCCTGTTGTCATGCGTCGCTGGTCGAAATTTCTTAAACAAGGCGATAGGCTTTGGGAATGTCAAGACGGTAGGCATTTCTTTCACCACTTCTATCCAGAAAAAGTCGGCGAAGAAATACTTAATTTTTGGCTATCTATACACAGCCATAAAGTAATTCTAAATTTTAAATCTTAGGTCGCATTTGCTATTTTTTATACCGAAACTTTATGTGGTAAATACTAGATTAATGTCGGTAATTCCGGGCAATTTTTTCAAACCTGCTTATACTGTTTTGGCGCAGTTGCACAGTTTTTCCCGCCAATTTTAGTTTGTATGGTTTTGAGGCATGGAGTTTGAGTGATCGTCAGTATCTTTTGGAGATTTTAGAATACTTGTAAAAATTGTTGAACTTATATTAAGATGTTTGAGTAAAGATTATGCTAATTTTATTGGATTTATTCATGAGTTTTTGTGAAAAAACCGCAGAGGTGCTCTTGACGCAGAGGAAGGTAATAGTATATTCAACAGGAATTATTGGCAACGATTATAACATATTTTAACATCAGGTTAAGAAACTCAGGCTTAGGCTGGGCAGAGGGATACTAAGTATCGATCCAATTTTAATGACTCGCCCCAACTCCTCAAATAGCGAGCGAGCAAGCCTATATACTTAAATGTTGGGGAAACACAGCGACACTGCCCCTACCGATTCACAATTTATCAAGAATTATGCCAGCAAGTTTTCTGCCAAAATCGATCGCACAACTCACAGAATCTACCTCAATAGCCTTAGCCCAAAGCATTCAACGGGAGGCAATTACAACTCCCCTATCTTCTGAGCCAATTGCCACAACCTACGTGCGCCAAGGCAGCGGCAAAACACCGATTTTGCTACTTCACGGCTTCGACAGTTCCTTGTTTGAATTCCGCCGCCTGTTGCCGCTGCTAGCTGCCGAAAATGAAACTTGGGCGGTTGATTTGTTGGGTTTCGGGTTTACAGAAAGAGCGGCGGGTTTGGCATTCAGCGCGAGGGCAATTGAAAGTCACCTCTACTATTTCTGGAAAACGCTAATTTCGCAGCCTGTAATCTTAGTGGGCGCTTCAATGGGAGGTGCAGCAGCAATTGATTTCACTCTCAATTATCCCGAAGCTGTAAAACAATTAGTGTTAATAGATAGCGCAGGTTTTGCCATCAGTTCTAATAAGGGAAAGTTTTTAATTCCTCCTTTAGGGTATCTGGCAACTTCATTTTTACGCAATCCAAAAATTCGCCAGCGAATTAGTGTCAATGCTTATTTCGATAAAAATTTGGCTTCTCTAGACGCTCAAACTTGTGCTGCTTTGCACTTGGAAATGCCCAACTGGAATCAAGCTTTAATTGCGTTTACCAAAAGTGGCGGTTACGGTGGTTTTGGGGAAAAATTATCGCAAATTCAGCAGCAGACGCTGATTTTGTGGGGAAAACAAGACCGGATTTTGGGGACGGCGGATGCGGAAAAGTTTGCAAGGGCGATCGCAAATTCTCAACTAATTTGGATACCAGACTGCGGGCACGTTCCCCACTTAGAAAAGCCACAGATTACCGCGCAGCATATTTTAGAATTCATCACAAAAAGCGTACTCACGCAAAAAAATTAAACCTAGGGTGCGCTGTGGCGCACCTTACATATATGGTTTTCCTGGCAAATTTGGTATAGTTTGAGGTTAAATAGACAGGTTTCAAACTTTCGGCAAATACTTTTGTACGATCGTCCATCCTGTGATCGACACAGCCACAAATGCCCCAAACAAAGCCAAATTAGTGCCGATGTGGAGGGGACGCGCCCAAGGATGTTTAGGACCAATTTTCAGCCCGCTTCCAACAGAAACCAATACCAAAGCAACAACAGCTAATCCTGCCGGTAAATGAGCCGAGTGACCCAAATTGCCGTAGTATCCCAGCGTACCGACTACACCAATTCCCAGCAGTAAAATTACCAAAGTTGCCATCCCCGCACCAGTCGCCAAATGAAAGGGACGCAGCCACTTTGGGCGCTGCTGTTTGGTACTGCGGGCGGCAAACATCCAGGTTCCAGTAACGGCCAGCAACAGGTAAGCTAACAGGGAAACACCCATTGACCAAGCCGCTATTTTCCACAACCACAAAAAAGAAGGCAGATTCATGATTTAAATCCCTAATTAGGGATTTGCAACAAAGGTATTACTCAGATTTTACCTGGACTTGAAAGCAAACAAGAATAATTTTGAGAGAAAGTGCGATCGGACTATCCACAGATTGCATCAGTCTTACCTTGAAGTCAAACCCACTTTCTCCGATACTCAGCTTAATTGACGCTGGAGATTTGTGGCTAACCTTTTTAGGAGCCACCTTTCCATTCTAGCTGGCTGGTTTTGCTCTCCATGAAAGGCATTTTATAAAACCCTAATTTTTGTTCTAAGATTAATCGGAAAAAAGGCAGACCTTCAATCAAATATCTTTTCCACAACCTTCTCGGTTCACTTAACAGTCGGTACGCCCATTCTATGCCGACTTCGCTCATCCATTTGGGAGCTCTGGCTTTGCAGCCCGCTTCAAAATCAATGGTTGCACCTACTGCTAAGAAAATTTTGACGTGTGTTAATTTGCTCCTGTATTTAACCAGCCACTTCTCTTGCTTGGGCGCTCCCACTCCTATAGCCAGAACTGTCGCTCCTGATTTATTGATCGCGTCAATTATTGTTTCACATTCTTCCTCATTTTTTTCAAAGCCAAAAGAAGGAGAAAGTGCTTCAACCACTATTTCTCTACCAATTTTTTGGTTAATTTTTTCCTGGGCTTTCTTAGCAATACCTTCAGCAGCTCCTAGCAAAAATATTTTAATTTTCTCGTTATCTTTGTGATACATATAAAATGCCGGGAACAAATCCGAACCTGAAATCTTTTCTTTGAGAGGAGTACCCAAAAACTTGGAAGCATACATCAATATTTGACTGTCGCAGACTCTATAAGTAGATGTATTGTAAGCATCATAGAAGTCGCGGTCATACTGCAATTTAATCAAGTGGTCTACATTGGGTGTAAATACGACACCACCTTCGCCGTCGAGTTTTTCAAACAACTCTGTTATTGAGAAGTTATCTATCGAGACATTCAATAAATTAACTGTTTTCATTTATTATGCCCTTCCCGGTTTATATTAAACTACAACTCAAACTATTATAACCCACAATACAATTTCGTGTTTTAACTACGTGGGCGCTTCTGTGAACATACTTTTCTCAGTATATCCTCCTAGACCCTACCTGTCTAGTCAGGATTTTTAAAGATTATGTAAAGAATGAGATCGTTTTAGAAAAAGTGTATAAAGCCAATTTTTAAGTTTACAACTCGCAACACAGTTTCACTAAAAAAGCCATCCCGGCTAATACTTGTTGAAGTAGGGCAAATGAATGTAAAAAAGAGTTGATGAGATTAAAATTTTAGCCTAGTGAGAAATATCTCGCAACTTCCGAACTGGATTTCATGCAAAAATGGTATATTTTGTAGTTTTTGTCTCTAGGGAAGGCAAGATATTTTCAAGCTTGAAGTGAAGCAGCGATCGCCTTCCTGAAAATCATCCTGATTTTTGGTGAACCAGCGACTGTCTTCTTGGTGGCAAACTGGTTTTCTTGGCCTTAAGACTTTCGGGAGCTTTTAAGACCAGACCCGATATTCCTCCAGCAATCATCGCAAAAATCGGGTTAGTCATAGCGTTCAAAACACAGTCAAACACGTACATAGTTAAGGCTACTCCCAGGGCGGCAGCGGGCGCTACTTTGGGATTAGACCAGGTTCTGGCGGGATACTTGAACACGCAAAAGACGATAACAGGAAGTAACAATGAAGAAAATAAACTAACTAAACCGACTGCACCGTGGAAGCCAAAGGAAATAATCCATAAGCTGTCGGTGACCGAGATATCTTTACCGTACGCGTCGTACACGCGGTTTCCGCCGGAATCCCCCCAGCCAAAAAGAAATCTTTGCCGCGCTTTTTCCCCCAATATCTCTTCATTGTCAAATCTAAACTTCAGAGAGGCGGCTCGTTCTTCGCCAAATATTTGAGTGATGAAATCAATCACGTCTTTGCTCGAAAATTGACCCGATGCAGCCATGTACAGATAAAACACTATATATCCAATTATAAATAGCAGGGGCAAAGAGGTGCGAAACCACTTGGCCGAGAATAATACGAGTAACCCCATTACAAATAAACTGTAGGCGCCAGTAGAACGGCACAAGAAAAAAGCGATAGTTAATATAATTGCTAAAGTCTTGATGTTGCGGCCCATAAACTTTTTGAGCACCCCAGTTTGCCAAAGCCAAACTCCGACTAAGGCGGCTGTCATCATCCACACGCCCACCATCAAACCGTGCTGCATAAATACTACCGGTCTCCACCCCCCCAAACGCCTTGCTTGACCCCAGTCCTCAAAGGCATTGACGCCGTAAATCATTTGGTGCAGAATTGGGCCCTTAACACCTTCAATTAAAGTAAAAGGAATGTAGGCTAACCCACCTGCAAAAACTCCGATCGCCAATTGTCGCAGCCCGTCTAAATTACCCACATACAAGCGTCCTAACAAATAAGGCAGACCCCAAGTAACGATTTGGTTGACAGTCGGAGAAATCGGGCTGCCACCATTAGTAACTTGTGAAACAATTGGACACAAACAGTAAATTAGCATTGGCACGTCCAGCCAACCGGGCTTAAAAGAGGTGAGGCGCGGAGTATCGTAGATAAGAGTCCCCAGCAAAATGCCGTAGCAAGCTGCGGAGATTTTGGTATACGGTGGCAATGAGGGGATGGGATAAGAAGCTTGCGGTAAAAACAGCCACGCTGCCACAAAACTTATAATTACCGCCCGCTGAGCCGGAAACCTCACAAACAGGTAAAAAACGACTGGAATAAAGCCGAACATAGCAAGTGGGATTAATGCAACCATAGGTCTTTTTTGGCAGTAAAATTGTAGAAAGACAACTCAAATTGCCGGATAAAAATTCTCACTTAAACGATCGCCCCACCCCAATCTTTTGAATCCACCTCAATTGTATGTCTTGTTCGTTAATTGTGCCTGACGTTCCAAAGCAGCGTACAGTGCCGCCTCGAAGAGATTAGTTGCATCCTCCCAAGTATAATTGATCACCGTCTCCAAAGCAGTCTCTGACATGGCGCGCCATTCGGCATCAGACAACTGACAAATCTGCTCGATCGCTTTTGCCATATCCTCTGGGTCTTCTGGCTTGACAAGTATGCCACCCCCGCCAGCAAGTAGTTCCGGAGCCGCACCTGCTGGAGTGCCGATGACTGGAGTGCCACAAGCCATAGCTTCGATAATTGGCAAGCCAAAGCCTTCGGATCTGCTGGCAAACAGCCAAGCATCGCATTTGCTGTAAAATTCTTTTAGTTGGTCTTGAGCAGGTTCCTTATTATACTCAGTACCCTCAGGCAGCACATTGGGAGCAGGAGTATCGCCCCCGCCACCAAAGGCAACTAAACAAAGGTTAGGAATTTTTTTAGCAGCTATAGAGAAAGCTTTCAGGGCAATATCGCAGCCTTTCCAAGGAGTTGTAGTATAGTACATCCCGACTGTGGGAACTAATTGCTTGCCTCGCGGCTGCTTCGATCGCGAGTGGGGGTCGTAAAACTGTTTGGTGTCCACCGTAGGAGGGACGAGAGATACAGACAAATCGCCGTATTCATTCCGAGCTATGTCGGCCAGCCACTGGGCCACAGCGATTTTGTGCATCGGCAGCCGCCAAGTTGCCTCTACTCGACCTTTTGGTATGTAGTCAAAAGCCTCATAATGTTGGAGAAAATATACTTTCGTTCCTTTGCTGGGGGAGAGTTTGGCCACCCACTCGGCAGTTTCCCACCAAGTAGCCATGATAATATCGGCATCCGGTACGTCAAGGTCGGTAATTGGACGGTAGGTTTCGAGAACTCGAATTTCGACATCCACTTTATCGAAGTGAGACTTTTGTGTCTTGGGAGCGGACTGCCAACCCCTACCTCTGAGCAGCGATCGCAATTGTTGGAGCCAAGTCGGTTGCGCCACGGGCGTAGAGACGATAAATATTTGGTGTCCTCGCTTTTGCAGCAGTTCTGTGTAGATAGATAACACCCTCATACCACCTGTAAGACTCAGGTTAGGAAGGACAAAAGTAATTTTCATGAATAGATACGGAAGATGGATACTGGTTAAAACTCCTCCATAACAGCAAGTTCGCACTTACCAGCCTCTGTTTGGCTTTTCTGCGCGGTGCGGATCTCTGCAGGAGGCGATCGTAACTCGATAGTCGAGCCGATCTTACTTTGTCGCCAGGGACTTTTCCCAATTACAAATCGGGAGATGTTTGATGACAAGACAAGTTTAACCTGTAACGAAGCCAGCCTTAAAACCTCCGTTGCACTCTGGTTCAGATTTTGGCAGATCAATTTATAACCACTATTCCCTCGTCGGCGCGGTCAGAATTCGCCTCTAGAGTGCTGGGTAGAAAACAGGACACGGGCGATTTTAGCTGTGGCAGAAGCACCCCACCAAACGATATTGAGTTTCTCCCCTAAATCCGGCGCCGAAAACGCCCGTAGGGCAGAATTTCAAATGGCGGCCCGGCAGTTAGCATTCAACCGGAATTTTTTCGTCCTCTTTTTCGTCCTCAGAGTAGGGAGAAAAGGAATCTATTTTAACGTCGCGGTCTTGAGATTTGTCTACAGCAACTTTCAATGCCGCTTCAAAATGATCCGTGGCATCTTCCCAAGTATAATTGCTCACCTTGGCATAGGCGGCTTCAGACATGGCTTGCCACTTGGAATTTGGCAACTGACAGATAGACTCTATGGCTTTTGCCATTTCTTGAGGATCTTCTGGTCTTACAAGTATGCCAGTACCACCGCTCAAAATTTCAGGAGCAGCGCCTACTTTGGTACTGATGACGGGAGTCCGGCACGCCATCGCTTCGATAATTGGCAAGCCGAAGCCTTCTGAGCGGCTCGCCAGCAGCCAAGCATCGCATTTGCTGTAATAGTCTTTGATTTTGTCTTGGTCGGGTTGAATTACATACTCGGCATTGGCCGGTAGGGGCAATTCCGAGGATGGAGCCTCTGTACCAAAGGCAACCAGACGCAGGTTGGGGATCTTTTCTGCTGCTAGGGAAAAAGCTTTGAGGGCGATGTCGGTTCCCTTCCAGTTGAGTGTAGAGTACATTAGACCCACTGTAGGAACAGATTGTTTGTTGCGAGGACAGGCGTAAAATTGCTTGGTGTCCACGCTGGGAGGAGCTAAAGAAACTTTCTCATCGCCATATTTAGTTCGAGCTAGCTCAACTAACCACTCAGAGATCGTAATTTTGTGCATGGGCAGCATCCAGGTTGCTTCTACTCTACCTTGAGGTAGATAGTCAAAAATTTCGTGGTGCTGGATAAAATAAGCTTTTGCTCCTTTGCTAGGAGAGAGTTTGGCTACCCACTCGGCGGTTTCCCACCACGTGGCAACTACTACGTCAGCGTCAGGTACATCTTTGTCTTCTACCGGGCGGTAGCGATCGGTAATTTTGTGTTCTACACCTAAGTTATCGAAAAATGAGGGTTCCTTTTGAGGTGGGGAAATCCAACCGCGTCCCCGCAGCAGCGACTTGACTTGCTGACGCATACTCGGTTGGGGGTGAGCTAGAGAGATGACGAAAACGGAGTGTCCTCGCTTTCTCAAACATTCTGCAAAAATAGATACTACTCGTATTCCGCCTGTCAGAGACAGAGTAGGAAGAACAAAGGTGATTTTCATTTTTAAGTCCCGCTTAAGACATTGACTTGCTTTCGGCGCTGTTACCAGCGCTGATGTTAGAGCCCAAAAGGAAAGAGGGGCGGGTGAATATTAATTACCGCTTTCCTGGTGTTTACATAGAATCCAACCGATCGACTGTCCGCAACACCCCAATATCTATCTGCCAAAACTGCGCTGTCATTGCAATGATAATAACGATGGATGCGAGAACCGAACAGTTCCCATAGGGATAACTCGGAGGTCAGCGAAAGTTCATCCCGAAGATAGATCCCTCATCAAATAGCAGCTTTCTTCGCGACAAAGACCAAGCTAGACAACACCCTAGGTTCAAGATAACATCATTTACGATCGAACAGACAGTGATGTACGGGAAACCGAATATTAGCCCACTTTTAAGGTGGGGTATAAAGGTAGCATTAACAACAATACGCAGTAGATTGACATCGCCTTTGGCAAAATTTTATACTGCATTCAAGAGGGAAATTCTTACATTGAGAATGGTGATTGCCCCATCGATATAACACCTCTAAATACCGATCGGTGGCTGTGATTTTTTGGTAACTGTACGGTCGGTATTGCGTGACATAATATCCTATTTTGTCAAGATTCAGAGATGGTGGTTTTCTCAGCTATCTGCAGGGGCGCGATCGCGCGAATCACCGTCGTGGACGCCCGAATGACGGGAGAAATCCGATTTTTCAAGCACTCTCCCTCGTCCTCACTTGTCCTGTGTTCGTATAAAAACCGGGTTGATGCGTCCACTGTTTGAAAAATAGGTTTCCCAATCGTGCTACAGAACATAGAGTTTCACCGATATAAATTTAATTAGCTGCCTGAGTTTTAAATTTGTTAATAAAAGGCGATCGCCTGAAAAAATTCCCAAAAGAGACTGCCACTGCGGGGCAGAATATATGTAGCGTTTCTGCCCAATTCCTGTCTAAGTAATTACCGTAACAAAACTTCAGCAGCAAATTATCAAATAACCATATAAAGATCAAAGGAATACTCAAGGTTGATCGGCCTATATCATGCAAACCTTGACTCCTAAGCAGTAGCAGCAACTTCGTGGTATGTATCAAACGATTTCGCGTACAAAAAAGTTCATGTTATGAAAGCATCATTTTTTCTAAGTTTGCAATTCCAGATAACAATGGGTGTGCTCTTGGGGGCCCGGCCGCCGATGCTTGTAGCGATAGGTTGGCCAGTTTTCATGCAGCTAAAATTATGCGATCGCAAGCAAAACCAAACCTAGAACTAAAATCAGATGTCTTAACCGAAAGCATCTTCCGGTGGGAAGATATGAACGTTCTATTGTTGTGCAGCATCAGTCAAGATCCCAGTACAATCAGCATGAATGCCAGCAAACACTTGTCGCTGCTAGTTGGCATTAACCACAGCTACAGCCACATATACCTTGCCGAAGCTAATTGATAAGGGTACATTATCACCTGCGGCAGTCGCACGCCACCCGATCGCATCAACCGCAGCGATCGCTATTGGTTTAAAAGTGCAGTTGCTGGCACTGAAATTACCCGCAAAGCTTTGACATATCGCTTAACTGGAAAATTCACAGTCAGCGATCGGGAAATTGGAATGAACCCAGACCAAATTGAAAGAGTATTTCAAGCTTTTACCCAAGCGGACGAGTCTACTACTCGCCGATACGGCGGTACGGATTTGGGACTGGCAATCGCCAAGAAGTTCTGTCAGATGATGGGGGGAGATATTAGTCGGGTGAGCGAGTTGGGAAAAGGGTCAATCGATTTTAGATTTTAGATTTTAGATTTTAGATTTTAGATTAAAGAATTGAAGCGTTGACCCCACGGATAAATTCGGGGGGCAAGTTTCATCGGATACAGGTTTTTTATTTCTGGACGGATGAATCCGGGGGCTTGGCTTGTATCCTGGATGATTTCGGTCAATTTTTACTGTATAATTGCCGGCAATAGTCGCTGAAAAAGCAGCTAGTTAAAGATGACTTGCCAACCAATAATTGCCAGGGCAAAATCTGCGATCGCGTGGCTGATATAACTAGACCAAAGCGAACGGTAAGTCAGATAAGAATGCGACCAAATTATCCCGGCGGCGAAGACAGCTAAGGAACCTAAGATCGCAGCCTGCCAGTCGCTGTAAGCTGCTATTACAAAAATGTGGTGCATCGTGAAAAATAGCGAACTCAGAAATATTGCTTTTGTTCCCGGTATGAGAATCTGGCACTTGTTGCAGACAAACCACCGCCAAGTAAATTCTTCAATCAGCGAGTTAACCAGCACAAAATATGCTTCTACAATCAAGTAAATATTAGCGCTGCTAATACCTAATTGGTGCGATTTTTCTTTAGCAACTACAGGATCGATCGACTGCTGGCCAAAAAGGCTATAGATACCCACAATCACCGCAAACATGAATATTCCCCAAATAGATCCAGCCAGCAATTCTTGGCGCTTGGGCAGGGAGAAACTCAGCTTTTCGCGATCGACAAAAACAGACCACGCGATCGGAAAAACCAGCAACCAAACTTGACACAAGACTGACAGTGTTTGTCCCCAGCCTCCCGGGGCAATGTACAAGCCTGCTATGATACCGATACTAGCTGCAGGGACAAGCAATGTTAAAGCCAATAGTGCTGTTTTGCGATCGCCCATATCTAACATTTTTCACGCTTCATTTGAAAATCGGATTGATATCGAAGGAAAAAGCTTGGCGGCGGACAAGTTATACCACTTTCAAGAAACAATGCAAGTATATGCCCAAATTCCCAACCCTTATGCAGTTAGTCATTCTCAAGTTTTTAATCTCAAATGGTATGAGTTTTGTGCAGTTTACAAAAGTTGCGCTTATTTGTGGCAACGAAAAAAATGCAGTTGCACAAAATTGAAGACTCCGCCGCTAAAGCTGTTCCGGTTGTAACAAAGTCTTTATTCAAGCACAATTTGAGAATAGATTTGCATTTGCGGCTCTAAATACCATAATATAATCTAATCCCTAGTAGCTGTGTATTTTGGCTGAATGACGATCGCAATTGATTTTGGAACTAGCAACACCGTGGCAGCTCGCTGGAATCCAGCCCGATCGCAGCCCGAAACTTTGAAATTACCGGGATTGTCGGCAATCTCGGCTCAAAATCCGCCCCTAATTCCCAGTTTGCTCTACGTTGAGGACGCTGCTCAAAGTAAAGTCATACTCGGTCAGCAAGTCCGCGACAAAGGCATGGATTTGAGTGGAGATTCTCGGTTTTTTCGCAATTTTAAGCGGGGAATTGGCACTTCAGTTCAGGGTTTTGTGCCGGAACTTGACGGGCAACTTATTACTTTTGAACGAGTAGGCGAGTGGTATTTGAGCCAAATTGTCAACTCAATTCGCGAACTGCCTTTGCCGATCGATTCTTTGATTTTTACTGTGCCGGTAGATAGTTTTGAAGCTTACCGCCATTGGTTGGGCAAAGTGTCTCAATCTCTGCAAGTAGAACAGGTGCGGATGTTGGACGAACCTACGGCGGCTGCTTTGGGTTACGGTTTGGCCGATCGCGAAAATCTGTTAGTCATTGATTTCGGCGGCGGAACTCTCGATCTGTCTTTGGTGCGTTTGGACGCTTCCTCCAACAAAAAGCCCCTCGGTTTTATTCTCAAATGGGGCGAAAAGCTATTAGCTGAATCTTCAGCGCAAAAAACAAAAGTTGCCCGGGTTTTGGCTAAAGCCGGACAAAATTTAGGCGGTTCTGATATTGATAATTGGCTGGTTGACTATTTTGTTCAAACAAAAGGGCTGGCAAAATCTCCGATTACAACGAGATTGGCAGAACGGTTAAAGATTCAATTGTCTTTGGTGAATCAGGCGGTTGAGGTTTATTTTGATGACGAAAATTTTGAGAGTTACGAATTAGAATTAGACCGAACTCGTTTTGAATCTATCCTCGCGGAACATCAGTTTTTTGAGAAACTCGACGACTGCATGAATCAAGTATTGCAGCAAGCGCGCCGCCAAGGCTTAGAAATTGGCGACATCGACGCAGTTTTGCTAGTTGGCGGTACTGTGCAAATTCCCGCTGTCGGGCGTTGGGTGGAACAATATTTCGATCCGGCAAAAATTCGCTGCGACAAACCCTTTGAGGCGATCGCCCAAGGTGCTCTGCAACTGAGTCAAGGCATAGAAATCAAAGATTTTCTCTATCACAGTTACGGAATTCGCTACTGGAACCGCCGCGACAATTGCCACAGTTGGCACAGTTTAATTAAATCCGGCCAGTCTTATCCGATGAGCGAACCGGTAGAATTAGTCTTGGGGGCTTCTTTAGAAAATCAGCCAAGTATAGAATTAATTATCGGCGAATTGGGAGCGGAAACTGGCGGCACGGAGATATATTTTGACGGCGACAGGCTAATTACTCGCCAACTCGCGGGCCAAACATCGGTACAGCCGCTAAATGATAAAGAAGGAGCCCGCAGCATCGCTCAATTGACGCCGCCTGGGTATCCGGGAAGCGATCGCATAAAAGTTTTTTTCCGCGTTGACGAACAAAGGTTTTTACGAATTACTGTTGAAGATTTGCTGACAAATGAAACTTTGTTAGAGGATAAACCAGTGGTGCAGCTAAGTTAAGAATAGCTTTTACAGGTAAGGTGCGCTTCGGCGCACCCTACGGATTGCGTTCAAAACAAATTGTTAAAAGCCGATGAATTATAAACTAGAATTTCCCCTCTATACCGAATTAGAAAAGTATCGCGACAAAATTGAAGCTACCATTAAACCTTACATCGAAATTCAAACCCAGAATAATGATGACGTTAATTGGTGGCAGAGTAAATTTGGGGGATTGCCTTATTTACCTAAAGGCTTTGAATATCCCAAGAATTGTGACGGTAAATATTTATTTTTGCTAGCGCAACTCAACTTTTATGAAATACCGCCTTTAGATGGTTTTCCAGATCGGGGCATCTTACAGTTCTATATAGCTGACGATGACCTATATGGTTTAAATTTGGACAATTCTGCTAATGCAGATAATCATACAATCGAAGACAAATTCAAAATAATCTATTTTCCTCAGCCAGACATCCAAGTTGAAAACATCATTACCAATTATGATTTTTTGCCGGAACCAGAATATTTTCCTGTTCAGGGCTGTTACAGCTTGCAATTTACTAAAAAATATGCGCCGATTAGTACCCATGACTACCAATTTACCGAACTTTTAGGCTCGGAAATTGAAGAGTTATTTATGAACCATGAAATTGAGGATGAGTACCTAGAAATATCGCAACCCGTTGGTCATAAAATAGGTGGTTATCCTGATTTTACACAAGAGGACGTAAGAAAATATAGGAGTAACTCCGAGCAAAAACAAAAGCTAGACATTCTTCTATTGCAAATGGATACGGATTGCAATGAGACAGTAGATATCATGTGGGGAGACACTGGTGTAGGTAACTTTTTTATTGATGAATCAGCACTCAGAGAATTAGATTTTAGTGAGGTTTTATATAATTGGGATTGTGCTTGAAGGCAGCAATGAAATAAGCAAGCTAAAAAAAACCACAACTGATGAACTCCGATCGAAGAAACCGGGTTTTTGACCGAATCTACGGCTGTAACGCAGTATTTCGCAAAAAACCCGGTTTCTGACCATCGGTGCATAAGTTCTAATCATGTTCAACTATGCCCGATGCCCAATTCCCAATTCCCTAAACCTAAGATTTGTGAACCACCACGGGTGTTCCCACCGAGGCCCATTCAAATAGCCATTTAGCGTGATTTACAGCTACATTTGTGCAGCCGTGAGTAACGGGATTGCCAAACAAATTGTGCCAGTAAGCGCCGTGAATTGCATTGCCGCCGTCGTAATACATTGTATAGGGAACGTCCGGCACGTCGTAGTCCGGCCCAGTCATTCTAGTAACGCGGTATTTGGTTTCAACGGCAAAGGTTCCCGTGCGGGTGGGAGTCGATGATTTGCCGCTGGAAATAACCACCGCGTAAACAGGTATATTTCCTTCCCAAGCTATTAATCTTTGTCTTGACAAATCTATTTCAATCCAGCGTTCGCTGGATTGCTGCAACTGCATAATTTTATTGGCAATTATGTTGTGCTGTTCGCCGGCAATTACAGGAATTGAACCGCCACAGAATGCAGCAAAAGTGAGGGCGAAGCCGGCACAGAAAGTTCCAGCGCGGCGGAAGTAAGTTGAGTTGATAATGCTGTTCATTTCTCACACCTCGTACTATTTTAGATTTTAGATTTTAGATTTTAGATTGGCTTGTCCTATTTTAGATTGTAGATTTGAAATGTTGGATTGGGAAACATGGCTTAACAAGTTGTTAAGTTTTGGGCGAGAGTTCGGGCAATTTGGGCGATCGCCCGCCAATCTCGATTTTCCACTAAGTGTTTGGGAAATAAGTCTCCGGCTAAACCCACGGCGATCGCCCCGGCGTCAATAAATACTTTCGCATTTTCTAGCGTCACCCCGCCAGTGGGAATTAAAGGAATGTTTCCCAGGGGGCCTTGCAGGCTTTTCAGGTAAGCCGCGCCTCCCAAAGCCGATATCGGAAACACTTTAACGCAGGTAGCGCCTGCTTGCCACGCGGTCACAATTTCTGTAGGAGAAAAAGCACCGGGGACGATCGGCACTCCGGCGTCAACTGCTGTTTTAATCATCGCTACATCGGTGTGCGGAGTAAACAGAAATTGAGCGCCGCAGCCTATTGCTTGCTGCAACTCTTCTAAGTTTAATAAAGTGCCGGTGCCAATACTAAAAGTTGGGAATTCCGACCGGAGTTCCGCAATTAATTCAGCAGCTTTGTGGGTATTCCAAGTAATTTCAATAAACTGGATTCCTCCTGCTGCTACCGCTTTTGCCATCTGCGAAGCAAGTTCCTTTTCGGAGGAACGGATGACTGCGATCGCCCTGTGTTTTTTTAGTAGTGTCAACCAAGATTGATGATTCATGCTAACTGATTTTGCCCCCAGATAATTCAATACAGTTCATATCGGAAGACCGATCGGTTGAAACAGCGTCTATACAAACAAAACCCACATCCGTGGGTTTCCGAGGGGGCGGTTAAAATTGCGTTATTTTCTTTACACCACAGGCAAGTGGACTGCGTTTGACTCGCTAGCTAGAGAAAGTAAAGCCTCAGCATCGCTCGGTTGTGCCATCCATATTACCGCCATTTGCATAACCTCGCTCTACCCGTTGTAATGAGCAACAACTTTAGTCACTTTTCCGGTTGAACTGACTTCCATAAACTCACCTGTCTTCGTGCCTTTTTGGTTGATGTAGTAAAAGACAACACTGGAAACTCCCCACATCACATCAAGCAACTCAAACTTGAGGTCAGGATAAACTTCGAGCCCCTTTTTGAAGTAGTTTCGTAGCGCTTCTTTGCCTGTCACTGTCCCAGATGGTTCGTTTAGCAGTTGCGCTGCGACAGGCGATATCAGAATTACATCTTCTGCGTAATGGGACATGATTCGATCGAGATTATGAGTATTCCAAGCTTCTATCCAATCAAGTGCAAGTTCACGCGCTCTATCTTCAGTGACGATCATGGTTTGCTACTCCAATGCTTTTTTTCGCTGCTTCCTGTGTGCCCACAAAAAAAATTGGGGCGATTCCCGACAATCCCAGAATCACCCCAATTATCGATTTCAAATTTTAGGTTTAATCTAAAATCCCAAATCTAAATTGTAAAATCGATTAGGCGATCGTCGCCATCTTGACATCGCTATTAGCTAACAAACTTTGCAATTCATCCGCATCCACAGTTTCCTTTTCAACTAGCAGATCTGCCAAAGCATTAAGAACGTGGCGGTTGCCGACGAGTACATCTTTAGCGCGGCGGTAAGCTTGCTCTACCAACAAACGCACTTCATCGTCGATCGTCGCTGCGGTTTCTTCGGAGAAATCGCGTTCAGCCATGATATCGCGACCCATGAACATATTGCCTTGTTGGCGACCGAGAGCTACAGGGCCTAGCCGATCGCTCATTCCGAAGCGAGTCACCATTTGCCGCGCTACTCTTGCCACTTGCTGCAAGTCGTTCGACGCCCCGGTTGTTACTTCTTCCTCGCCGAAGACAATCTCTTCAGCAATGCGGCCGCCCAAAGCTACCGCCATTTGATTTTGCAAGTAAGACCGAGAATACAAGCCAGAATCCATCCGATCTTCGCTGGGTGTGAACCAAGTCAAACCGCCAGCGCGGCCGCGGGGGATAATGCTAATTTTCTGCACGGGGTCATAGTCGGGCATCAGCGCGCCGACTAAAGCGTGGCCGGCTTCGTGGTAAGCTACCAAAGTTTTGCGCTTTTCGCTCATCACGCGGTCTTTCTTTTCCGGGCCAGCGAGCACGCGGTCGATCGCATCGTTGACTTCATCCATCGAGACTTCGGTCAAGTTGCGACGGGCGGCTAAAATTGCTGCTTCGTTGAGTAGGTTGGACAAATCCGCACCTGTGAAACCGGGTGTCCGGCGGGCGATTTTTTCCAAGTCCACGTCTTTCGACAAAGTTTTGCCGCGGGCGTGAACGTTGAGAATTTCTAGGCGGCCTCCGAAGTCGGGGCGATCGACTACAACTTGGCGATCGAAGCGACCCGGACGCAGCAGCGCCGCATCGAGTACGTCGGGGCGGTTCGTGGCAGCAATCAAAATGATGCCGGTATTGCCCTCAAAGCCGTCCATTTCTGTCAGCAACTGGTTCAGGGTTTGTTCCCGTTCGTCGTTACCACCGCCCAAACCAGCGCCCCGCTGGCGGCCTACGGCGTCAATTTCATCGATAAATACGATGCAAGGAGCGTTAGATTTAGCTTGTTCAAACAAGTCGCGGACGCGGGAAGCACCGACACCCACGAACATTTCCACAAATTCTGAACCGGAAATCGAGAAGAAGGGAACGCCTGCTTCTCCAGCCACTGCTTTTGCCAGCAGGGTTTTGCCTGTTCCGGGAGGGCCGACCAGCAGCACGCCTTTGGGGATTTTTGCTCCGACTGCGGTGAAGCGGTCTGCATTTTTCAGGAAGTCCACGACTTCTGCGAGCTCTAGCTTGGCTTGTTCGATGCCGGCCACGTCGCCGAAAGTCACCTGAGTTTGGGGCTCCATTTGGACTCTAGCTTTGGATTTGCCGAAGTTCATGGCTTGGTTGCCGGGCCCGTTTTGGGCGCGCCGCACCAGGAAAAACAGTCCCACCAAGAGCAAGATCGGGAAGAACAGGCTGCTGAGGGCTTTTACCCAGAAGCCTTCGTCGCTTTGGGGCAGAACTGAAATATCTACGTTATTTTTGGTCAGGATGTTGATCAGTTCGGGGTCGTTCGGCAGGTTAACGAGTACCTTGTTGCCGTCCTGGGCTGTGACCAGGGCTTTGCTGCGATCGGAACTGATATTTATTTTGTCTACTCTCTTGCCTTCGACTTCCTGAATGAATTGACTGTACTTCCAAACTTCGCGGCTTGGGGGCTGTTTGTCAAAAAAAGCCGTTGCTAAGGCAATGACTACAATAGCCAGCAGTGCGTACAGGCCAGCGTTTCTCCACCGTTTATTCACCGAGGTCGATCCTCCTAATTTTTAGTCCCTGTGATTTGGGAATTTTTATTTATGTTCATCAATCTTAACGTAATTGTAACTTGTTTTTGTGTGTTGAGGAATCCCGACCCTGCTGCGGCGGTTGGAGGTCGCGGGAACGGAACAGCCCTGGGTGGCGTCAGGAGATGCGGGTGTTATCCTAATTTTTGGGTATCTTTTTACACTATAAAGCATAATTTGTCAAGACGATCAAAAGTGGTGGCGATCGCCACCATTCCTGTTTAGGGAGAAGATTTGGCGTATAACTGTGAATAAGCCTTGGAGAAATAGCCGTGCGATGCCTGCTACCAGACACGCAACAACTCAACAAGTTTCAGCGTCAGGGCTTGGGCGCTCTATAAAATGATGCTGTAAAAGGTCGAAATTTAAGATTGACGGTGGACAAAGGTCTGGATTTGGGCTTTCAGTTGTGACAAATAACAATAATCAAGCAAGCAAGAAAAATGGACATTAAATTATCAATGGCAAGTAATTTTATTAGCTATTTTGTTAAGCCGGGAGATACTGTTTTTGATGTCGGGGCTAACATTGGGCAGAAAGCAGATTTGTATTTAGCTGCTGGGGCGAAAGTAATATGCTTTGAACCCCAACCGGATTGTTTAGCTATTTTAACTAAAAAATACCAGCAAAATCCCAATGCTGTCATCCTTAATAAAGGCTTGGGTGAGCAAGCGGGGACTATGCAGCTTTCAGTATGTACTGATGCTAATTACATATCAACATTTTCGCAAAAATGGAAGACAGGACGTTTTTCACAATATGAATGGGATCAAAGTATTACAGTCGAAGTTACTACCTTAGATGAGATGATAAAAAGGTGGGGAAAACCGCAGTTTTGTAAAATAGATGTTGAAGGATTTGAGTATCAGGTATTAAAAGGACTATCGGTACCAATTCCCTACATATCATTTGAATTTGCTATAGAATTTATTGAAGACACGAAAAATTGCATCAATCATCTTAAAAGTTTGGGATATAAGCTGTTCAACCTTGCCAACGGCGAAGCCAGCAATTTTGTATTTTCTGAATGGGTTTCTGACGACCAGCTTTTAAGTTATTTAGAGTCTGCTAATGATGCGTTGCTGTGGGGAGATATCTACGCCAAATTTGAGGTAGATCAACAAAATATATCGGAGAAAAAAACTGTACCGCAAATCAGTAAGGAAGTAGCTGTAACGGTAGGGTATCTCGATTTACAAAATCTTTGCCATAAACACTCGATTAAGGCCAGAGGTATTATCCACATAGGCGCTCACGAAGGGCAAGAAATGCAGGAATATCAAGTAATGGGTGCGGAAAAAGTGCTTTTTGTGGAAGCTAACCCGTCTGTTTTTGAAAGGTTGAAAGTGCATATAGCAGGGATACCTAATGTGTGGCTGGCCAACTGTGCTGTCAGCAACCAAAACGGCACAGTTAATTTGCGGGTGAATTCCCACGATATGAGCAGCAGCATTCTGCCGCTAAAGCTTCACAAGGAAATTTACCCCGGCATGGTGGAAGTTAATCAAGTAACCGTACCGTCGAGAACTCTTGACTCGCTACTGCAAGAAAGCCGACTGGATTCATCGGAGTTTAATATCCTGGTTATTGATATTCAAGGTGCAGAACTTTTGGCTTTGCAAGGGGCGACGGAAACTCTAAAATATATTGATGCAATCAGTACAGAAGTTAATTGCGAAGAACTGTATGAAGGGTGTGCGTTAATCGACCAAGTAGATGATTTTCTAAGAACCTATGGCTTTCAACGAGTAGCAGTGGCCACTCCATCTCATCCATCTTGGGGGGATGCTTTTTATGTCAAAACCACAGTCAGCCCTCAATATACTGATCGTTTTAGTTTGAGGAAATCGCCAGATTCCGATAGCAACAGTGTGGCAATATTAACGAGTATTGCACCGGGAAATATAGCAAATCAGCGGGCGGCTGTAGAAAGCTGGCGTTCCCTTGGATTTGACGCTGTTTCGCTCAATAGCCGGGAAGAAATTAGCCAATTGCAGCCAATCTATAAAAATGTTGCTTTTCATGAGGTAAAACGCGATGCGCGGGCCGAGGCTGGAAGACCGTTAGTTTATCTTGACGATCTGTTTGTTTATTTGCGCGATTGCGGTACAAAAATCTGCGGAATTGTTAATTCAGATATCCGCTTGCAAGCCGATGGCGATTTGATTGCATTTATATGCAAACAGGCTGAAAATGCCGTAGTTTTTGGTTCGCGAACTGATGTGGATTCTCCCGCAGAACAAGCAGCGGGAGAAATTTATGCTAAGGGGTTTGATTTCTTCTTCTTTGACAAGGAATTATTAAAACATTTTCCTAGTTCTCAATTCTGCTTAGGTCTTCCTTGGTGGGATTTGTGGATACCGCTGATCGCTCAGCAAAAAGGGTGGACTGTCAAATATTTAGAAACTGCGATCGCGTATCATCTCAAACACCCGGTGAATTACATAAACGATTTTTGGCAAAAGATGGGAATTCACTTTACAGGATTTTTCCAGCCTGATTTATCACGGAAATTTCAGGAAATGCTGTCAAATAATCCCAATCAGTTACAAGCAGAACTAACAAGTGTCGCTGTGCAAGCTGTGCAAGTAATTGACAAAAATCAGCAGAGAATTAGATATGAAACTAGGGACCCAATCAATTTACCGGGTTCGGCAGTTGAGCGCTCCCTGCCTGTCCCGTCGCCTTTTAAAGTATCTGCGATCGTTTCTACTTACAATTCCCAAAAATTGATCGGCGGCTGCTTGCAGGACTTGGTAGAGCAAACGCTGTACAAAAAAGGCGAACTCGAAATCATAGTAATTGACAGCGGTTCCCAAGAAAACGAACAGTCTGTCGTGCGGGAATTTCAAGCGAAATATCCGAATATTGTGTACGATCGCACTTCTGACCGTGAAACACTATATGCAGCCTGGAACCGAGGCATTAAGATGTCGCGCGGAGCTTGCATTACTAATGCTAACACCGATGACAGACACCGCCCAGACGCCCTAGAAATCATGGCGAAATACTTGGACGAAAACCCCACAGTAAGTCTGGTTTATGCTGACCAATTAATCACCAGCACAGCTAACGATACTTTTGCAAAAACCCAAGCCCAAAAGCGCTGGAATTGGCCAGCCTTTGACTACAGCGAACTCGAACGGCGCTGCATTATTGGCCCGCAACCAATGTGGAGAAAATCGCTGCACGAAAAATACGGCTATTTCCGAACCGAATTTAAGGCGGCTGGCGATTACGAATTTTGGCTGCGGATTGGCAAAAGCGAAAATATTGTGCACCTGCCAGAAATTCTCGGTTTGTACTGCGAAAATCCACAAGGTTTGGAACATTCATCGCCAATATCGCAGCAAGAAACTCGGCAAATATGGGATGAATATGGGATCGCCCGCCGAGGTGTAAAACCAGCCACTACATTACCTGTTTCAATCTCTCCATCACAGCTAAATGCCATGCCCTACCGCACCTCGGCAGAAACACTCGTCAGCGTAATCATTCCCTGCTATAACCATGCAACTTTACTCAGAGAAGCTGTTGAAAGTGTTGTCAGTCAAACTTATCCAAACTGGGAGTGTATCATTGTCAATGATGGCAGCACTGATGATACCAGCAACTTCACCAATTATTTAATTAAACTGTATCCTCAAAAATCGCTTCGCCTCATAGATAAACCCAACACGGGGCCGGCTGATTCGAGAAATGTTGGCGTTCAGCATTCGTCAGGAAAGTTTATTTTATTCCTAGATGCTGATGATAAACTTCATCCCAAATTTCTAGAGGAGTGCGTGGAAATTTTATTAGCAAAACCCAAGGTGGGTTTTGTTTATACAGATGTGCAGCACTTCGGAGCAAAATGCGATTTAGTTATTCACGGTGACTTTGATGCCAATCGGTTTTTGAGAGACAATCAAGCCCCTGCTACTTCCCTATTTAGAAGGGAGATTTACGAGCAAGTAGGCGGCTTGAAAAAAGTGATGAAGCTGGGATGCGAAGATTGGGAATTTTGGATTTCTGCCTATGAAAAAGGCTGGTTGGGCGAGCGATTCCCTAAGCCTTATCTCTATTACAGGCAGCACGGCGACGGCTCTAGCAGAACCCAAAAAATGGCTGGCGATCGCCCAAAATTAGACTTAATGAGAGCCACGATTATTCACCTCCACTCTCAACTTTACCAAGCCGAAGAAGTGCGTTGGTCACAGCAAATTTTGCAGCAACACGGCAATTTAATTGCTAATGAATTAGTGGAATTTAACAAACCCGAACAATTTTTAACTTTGCTGTCCCAATATGTGGGAGAGTATCAAAAAGACCAAGCTAATGAAGTAAACCTCGCTAACATCCGCCAATGCCGGCAGCAACTTGCCAATTATTGGCTGAGTCTCCCCGCAGAACAACTGGCAAATGCCTATGGAGGCGATGCAGGTAAGGCGCATCACCTACTGCTAAACAGCAATATCAAAGATGAAGCGCTGACAGATGCCGAAAAGACTGTTATCGATCGACTAGCAGCACATCTCTCCCAGGGAATTAAAACTCCGAAAGATATTAACTACCTACTAGCAGCCGCCCTCTATCGTCGTGCTGACCAGTTACTGTTGAAGTATGAAAGTGCAGCTATACCTAATTGGTTTGTCAACGACTATCTCAAATTTATGTTTGCCGCGCCTACTCTATTTCAAGAAATAGGAGAGGCTGACAATTATTGCCAATATGTGCAGGGATGGGTCAGCTATTTGCATAGCAATATCTTCAAGAACCAAAACTCACAAGTGTGGCAGGATATCGCCTGGTTTTTCACTCAAAGTGCTAACTTTATTCCTCTGTACTTCAATAGTAAAAATCTCAAGGATATATACACGAAGCGGGCAGATATTATTGAATATGCAATAAAAAATCGTGGCGCTGCGATTGATTGCATTTTTCCGGCTAGACCTGCGAACAGGCAGAAAATTCGCCTTGGTGTCGTGACTAAACATTTCGGGGCGATGACGGAAACTTTCGCTACATTGCCAGCTTTTGAATACCTGAATCGAGAGCAATTTGAAATTATTTTATACGCTCTCAATCTTGACGGGAATAAACTAGAACAGTATTGTCAGAGTCGCGCTGACAGACTGGTTAAACTGTCCCATGACTTGCCAAGTCAAGTTCAGACAATCCGCGCTGATGACTTAGATATTCTGCTGATTGCTACCAATATTACTGCGGTTACTCATCCGATTAGTTTACTAGCGCTTCATCGATTAGCGCGGGTACAAACTACCTGTTTTAATTCTCCCATTACCACAGGAATGCGACACATTGACTATTACATTGCTGGTAAGTTGATGGAACCTGCACCTCAAGGACAGGAGCATTATCGCGAGGAATTAGCAACTATTGACGGGCCTGGTTGCTGTTTTAGCTATACCCTCGAACCTTACACTCCTAACGTTAATTTCACCCGAAATAGTATCGGGATTTCCGAGGAATCGGTTGTCTTTATTTCGAGTGCTAATTTGTATAAGCTAGTGCCGGAGTTAAGGGAAACATGGGCAAAAATTATGGCGGCTGTTCCTAATTCTGTGCTGTTTTTAATGCCCTTCGGCCCTAGCTGGACTAATCATTATCCTGGGGGGGCTTTTGTGAATAATATGAAAGCCGTTTTTGCTAAGTATGGCATTGAGAGTAATCGTTTGCGGGTGTTGAAGAGTTTTCCTAACCGTGCGGATGTTAAAGAAGTTTTGAAGTTGGGGGATGTTTATTTGGATTCCTATCCCTATGCGGGGACTACTTCCCTTGTAGATCCGTTAGAGGTGGGACTTCCAACGGTGGTTAGGGATGGTGATACTTTGCGATCGCGCATGGGAGCTGCAGTGGTACGATCGCTCTCTATGCCCGATTTAATTGCTTGTGACGAAGCATCTTACATTCAGCTAGCCGTTACCCTCGGCACTAACCCGCAATTGCGGCAGCAAAAACGGCAGGAAATTCAGCAGAAAATGCAAGCTAATCCGGCTTGTTTTGACAGTGTTGCATACTCTGGGGCGATCGGCAAATTATTCCAAGAACTCTTTGGCCAATGGCAAACCAGCCACCTGGAAGCATCGCACAACTTACAGAATAGCATTCCCAAGCAGCCAGATTTGGACGAGATTCTCTCGAATGCCGTCAAGCTTTACCAACGAAACTCCTCAAACATCTCAGCAATATCCGAACTGCGTCAAATCCGCAAACAAATCGCTGATTTTTGGCTGAACGTTCCCGCCGAAAACCTCGAAACCGCCTACAAAAGCGCTTCAGGTAACAGCTATCAAATCCTGCTAAAGAGCGATTTTCAACGTCAACCGATGCTCGAAAGCGAACAAATATTTTTGCAGCAATTAACCCAGATTAGCAAAGGATTAGTGCATCCCAAAGCTGTCAACGCCTTGCTTGCCGCGATGCTGTATTTCCCGCCGGGAACCATGCGAATTCCCGACGCTCGCAACCGCTTGCCGCACTGGTTAATTGGGGATTACGAACAAGTTTTTGAGACGGAAGCCGCCGTCAAGTCTGAGTCAACTTCTGACTTGCTAGCTAAATACATTCAATCGCCACAATTTGCGAATCAACTGTTAGGATGCGTCAATCTTTACCGCATCGATCCGTCAGACGAATCGGTAGTTTTGGAACTCCGCCAAATCCGAAAACAAATGGCTGATTTTTGGCTGACTGTTCCTTCAGAAAAACTCGAAAGTTTTTACCGAGGAGAAGTTCGCAAGGGATATCAAGCAATTCTTAGCTGCGGCTTGCAAGCAGAATCGATGACTGAAGCCGAACAGCAGTTTTTGCAGAAATTGACCGAAATTAGCAAAGGGTTGGTGCAGCCTCAAGCTATCAATGCTCTGCTGGGTGCGATGCTGTATTTTGTTCCGGGAAAAATGCGGGTTCCCGATGCTCGCACCCGCTTGCCGCAGTGGTTGCTTGAAGATTACGAAAAGGTGTTTGAAAGCGCATTTGCGACCACAGAACAACCACTTGTCAAACAAGATTATCTGCCGCAGTTTCTCAATCAATTAACTGCTGCTGTCAATCTCTATGAAATCGACCCGACGGCTGAATTGGTAATAGCAGATTTGCGGCATATTCGCAAGCAAATTGCCGATTTGTGGCTGAGCGTTTCCGGCGAACAAGTAGAAGTTTTTTACCGGAGCGATTTTGGCAAGGGTTACAAAGCACTGTTGGGCAGCGGGTTTATTAACGAGCCGCTCAATGAGAGCGATCGCGAGTTTTTCAACTCGTTGGTTGTTGAGTTGAGTAAAGGGTTTGGAGCGCCTAAAGCTGTAAATAATTTGTTGGCGGCGATGCTGTATTGTCGCCCTGGACAGTTGCGGGTTCAGGATGCGAATACTTGTTTGCCTCCGTGGTTGTTGGCGGATTACGAGCAGTTTGTTGGGAGTGCGGTTAAGGTGGCTGTTGGGTGATGAAAGGCGCAGCTTTTGAGATTTGGGATTAGTCGCTAATCTCAAATCTCAGGATTGAATTGATATCAAGCTGGGTCGATTGTAGGCGATATCTGTAGGGACACGGCAATGCCGTGTCCGTAAGAGGAGACGGCAGTGCCGTTTCCCTACCATTTCCCTATCGTGTCCGTAAGAGGAAACGGCAGTGCCGTTTCCCTACGGGGATATTACTCCCATTAAAAACGGTAATTTAATTTAACACAAGTTCTGGCTGATGAGTCTCAAACAAAGGACGAGTTACCTGACGCAGCAGCACTGTTTCTAAACTGCCTTCTACTACACTTTCTGCTTCTATTTCTAACTCGCCCCACAATAGCCGATCGCCTTGATTTGGCATTTTACCTAAATTGTGGATCGCGAATCCGGCGATTGTTTGGTAAGCTTGGTTTGTCGGCAGGTTTAACCCGAGTTTTTTGTTAACTGCTGTCACTTCCCATAGGCCAGAAATCAGTGCCGAATGAGCATCTTTTTGAAGGATAGTTGCCTCGGAAGGTAACAGCAGGGGTTGAGACTTTTTACTGGTAATCCAACCTGTCAGCAGCCGCACGGTACTGTTGAGAATTACTAGCAGCGGCCACAGTAATTTTGAGCAGAGTTCGAGGGCCGGCATCAGCAGCAAAGCGGTGCGTTCTGGGGCGTGGGTTGCTAATACTTTGGGGATTAGTTCTCCTAAGACTATTTCTACGTAAGTTACTAAGATAAAAGCTGCGGGAACTGCGATCGAATGAGCAGTCAGCACGGCCGGCAAATGACCGATCGGCAATTTGTCGATCCACGGTTCAATCCAGTGTACAGTCGCTCCCTCACCCAACCAACCCAACAGCAAACTCCCTGCTGTTGTGCCAGTTTGAGTCACAGACAGGTAATGCGGTATGTTGTTCTGGGCTTGGTGGACGAGTTCGGCGGTTTTAGCGGTTGGGCGATCGTCCAAGTGGGCAAGTTGGCGGATTTGATGGCGATCGGCTGATACTAATGCTAGTTCTGACGCCACAAAAAAGGCGATTAAAAGTGTTAAGCCCAGCAACATTGCTAATCTCAGCATTGTTTGAGCGACTTCTATTTCCAGGCAAGTAAGGTTGTTCAAGATAGATATCTAATATGATAGATGTTTTAAGTTCATTATTTTATTTTAGCTGGGGAGTGAGATAGATCGATCGCCAGACATTGCGGATATCCCCACTACCCGTATTCGTAGGTGCGCCCAGCGGACGTTACTCGTAGAACTTGTAAACTCTTTCTCTTGTCTTCCTTCGCGCCCTTGGCGTCTTCGCGGTTCGTTTTAACTGAGATATTGCACCATTCTCAATTACTTGTTTAGGAACAGGCTTTCCGGCCTGTTCCACAAGAGATGAATTTTATTGTGGAACAGGCTTTCCGGCCTGTTCTTGACAATGGTGCAAGATGTGAGTTAAAAGAAAGAATATAATTCACCAAGCCCGAACTCATTGCTGTATCAACTCTCCCTTACTCCCCGCAGCGAGTTAATTTCCGTAAACGTCTGCACCGGATCGGACTTCAAGCCTCCTTGAATGTAATTCAACTTCACTTCTTCTAACAAATCCGACAGCAGCGACTGCAATTCCCCAAGAGTTTTCTCATCTTGTAATTCCCGCCGCAAACTTTGATTAAATTCTTGGCTGAAATTATCGAGAATTTTTCGACCTTTATCGTCTTCATAAGTAGTAGATACCACATCCACAGCAGTTTGAGCCAAATAATTCGCTAGCTGTTCCGTCATCTCAGTAGGCAAAATATTAATCGGAGAGAAAGTTTGCAGGATTTGATAGAAATCCGACTGTTTGATTGTTGTTTCTAAATTGTGGTGCAGCAATTCTTCCAAATCCGGTTGCACCTGCGGCAAAACTTTGTAAATTGTCAGATCCAAAATCCGCTTGGTAATTTGTTCGATCGTATTTTCCTGATTGACGTGAAGGTACGGCTGCTGCGCCAGCAACATCTGCGCCGCGTCGCCCTGTTCGATCGAACTTTTAGCTTGATTGATAAACCGCACCATCATGTATTCCGACATCGTATGGGCTAAATAAGCCACCGGTTCGTAGGTAACTTGAGCAACTACGCGATCGAGATTCAGCAAACCCGACTTGTGCAGCCGCACCAATACCGGCAGAATCCGCCACCCCTGCCAAATCGGGATCACCAGAAACACCTCGTACCAGCGCCTTAGCACAAAATCAAACCAAGTTACCCCCGGTTTGCGGCGGGTGTGGAACAGACTTTTAATCAAAAATTCCGCCCCAAAAAAACCGATAAACAACGCATCAATTCGCCAAAACTGGTCAGCGCTTTTCAAATATTCGGGATTTGGCAAACTCGAATCAATGCCTTTAATCGGGTCATAAATTTTAACTAAACCCGGAAAATAGCTCTGATAAACAGGGCGCAACTGAAGGTAACTGAAATGGAAAAGCACCAGCAAGAAATTGACCACGGCTACTAAGGCGCTCAATTTTGCCCAAGAAATTGCTTTTTTGGACAATGTTACATCGGTGCTGTTAACAGTTGTGTTGGAATCAGACATAAAAGTAATTTTCCGAATTTGCTAATTAATCGATAAATCTATCTTGTGGCTGAGGAGAAAAAACTATTAACCTATTACAATCCCTGGGACGATAAGTATAAGGACAGCAAAGACCGTGAACTTAAAAACAGTCATATCACTGCTCAAACAAACTTTTACTGAATGGCAAGAAGATAAAGCGCCAACCCTAGCCGCCGCCCTAGCCTATTACACAGTCTTCTCCCTCGCCCCGCTGCTAATTATCGTAATTGCGATCGCCGGTTTAGTATTTGGTGCAGACGCAGCCCAAGGTCAAATCGTCGCCCAACTCCAAAGTTTAATCGGCAAAGATGGCGCCGAAACCGTCCAAGAACTCATCCTCAAAGCCTCCGAACCAAAGTCGGGAATGATTGCTACTTTAGTCGGCATCGCTACACTTTTGTGGGGCGCTTCCAACGTGTTTACTAATCTCAAAGAAGCCCTCAATACTATTTGGAATGTTTCACCGCCCCCGGGACGAGGAATCTGGGGATTTCTGCAAGACCGCGTATTGTCTTTTGCAATGATTTTAGGCATAGGCTTTCTACTGCTAGTATCTTTAGTAATTAGTGCCGTTTTAGCGGCAGTTAGCTATTGGTTGAACGGCTTGCTGCACTTGCCAATCAACATTTGGCAGATGGTGGACTTTGCTCTCTCTTTTGGCGTAGTTACGCTGCTTTTTGCCTTAATTTACAAACTTTTGCCCGATGTCCATCTTGCCTGGAATGATGTTTGGATCGGCGCCGCCATCACCTCAGTGCTGTTTACGATCGGCAAATCCATAATTGGAGTTTACCTCGGAGGTAGCGGTATCGCCTCTACCTACGGTGCTGCGGGCTCGTTCGTGATTATCCTGCTTTGGATTAATTATTCTGCTCAAATTCTCTTCTTAGGTGCCGAGTTTACCCAAGTTTGGGCTAACCGATACGGCTCTCTAATGCCAGGTTCGCGAAAGAATATCCTAAACAGCGAAAACGGGGAATCCTCCGCACGCAAACATCGGAAGAAGTCTTAACATTATACAAACGGGAAATTTGAGGTTAAACTCGCACTCCGGGTTTGACAAAATAAGCAAAAAGGAAGAGGGAAAAAGGCAGAAGGTGCAAGGCGGAACGAAAGAAAAATTTTGAATGCAATAACTTTGCTTTTTTTTCGATTCCCCTGTAACATTCTGTCTTCGGGACGACCGACTTCTGCTTTCTTTAAAGCCCTACTTATT
>Ga0164305_10000016_pt1 | contig 40955 bp, 47 predicted proteins | sample Whisoiple_237_MG_FD_110215 | JGI IMG/M metagenome (GOLD analysis project Ga0164305, IMG submission 110215) | Soil microbial communities amended with pyrogenic organic matter from upstate New York, USA - Whitman soil sample_237_MG | ecosystem: Environmental > Terrestrial > Soil > Agricultural...
CTAATCTTTACTCATGTTGGTATCGGATTAGGAACTCCCGGCAGGCCTGATTATCCGTACAATCCCTCATCTTTAAATTACAGACAAAAATCTGGTATATGGATTGCATTAATATTGTCTGTCGCAGCAATGTACTATGGATTTAACATTTTGTTCGGTGAATAATCATGGAAATTCAAAGAGTGCTAAAAGAAAGTCAGATAATGAAAATTCATTACATAACAGGAATTGCTGCAATATTTGTTGTTGCAATTCATATATTGATGAGGCTAGTAGTTCCGTTCGAATCGAGCCTTAATTATGATTACATTATTGCAAATTACAAGAACATTTTCTACGTTCTCATTCTAGAGTCAATCCTTGTATTAATATCTGTTCATGGATTCAATGGGATAAGAGTAATATTGTTGGAACTAAGACAGAATACAGCTTGGGAGAAGGTGATTACTGTTATCACTATTTCTTCAATGATTGCGTTGATCGCTTATGGAACTAGAACAATAATATTGGCAAATGGATTGTGATTTCTGATATTGAGTAACAATGATAATAAGATCGAAGATAAAATAAAATTAAAAGTATATAGAGAAAATAGAGGACAGAACTCCAAATCTTATTATGACAGTTTTGAAGTTCCATACAAAAGATGGACTACAGTATTGGATGCATTATTGTATGTAAAAGGTTACATCGATCCAAGTTTAGCTATAAGATATTCGTGCAGGATGGCGTCGTGTGGTTCGTGTGGAATGAAAATAAACGGCATTCCGAGGTTAGCATGTTACACGAAAATTTCTGAGTTGGAAACTTCAACAATTGAATGTGAGCCCTTAGGAAATTTCCCCATAATCAGAGATCTTGTGACTGACTTCTCTTTATTCTATAAGCATCACAAGAATATTCAACCTTACATACAGAGCACAGAAAGTGTTGAAACTGCTGCAGAAGAAAAGACTTATTCATATAATCAATCGCCACAAGATGTAGACAAATATCTCCAATTCTCTTATTGTATAAAGTGCGGTTTGTGTTATTCTGCATGTCCTACGGTTGGAACGGATTTAAGATTTCCGGGACCACAGGCCTTGGCACAATTGTATAGATATTTCGCTGACACAAGAGATGAGTCAAAGAACAGGTTGAATATTGTAGATGACAGACACGGCATATGGAGATGTCATTTTGCCGGTTCTTGTAGCAAAGTATGTCCCAAAGGAGTAGACCCGGCCCTAGGAATACAGCTTTTAAGATCGTATATGCTGGGGGTATCCAAGAATAACAAGAAACAGGCAGAAAAAATTGAAGTAAACCTTGACTGAGATTTGTATTGGGTAGTTGAACTTTTATTGAAATAAACTATTTTATAGGTAATTTGCTTTCATTTACCTGCTTATTTATTGCATCAGCCATGAAGTGGTTGCTTACATTTACCTTTGATTCCGTGACACCTTGTATTCTGTAAACGTTATCTCGAATGTCTTGAGCAATTTTAAAACCAAATATTGCAGGACAAAAAGGACTTGTCAGGTGTAAATCTATTTTCACTTTTCCTTGATCGATATCTACTTTATCAATAAGTTCTAGTTCCATAATGGAGACTCCGATTTCCGGGTCTACAATCTTTGTGAGTTCATCAAATATCGACTTACGCAGTTGTTGAATTTCCTGGCTCATATACATACTGATTTTAATTTTATACTATATAACTATTGATTTTATTTATTCGAAAAATTATCACTTGCAATGAAAACTTTACGCATTATAAATATCAATAAATAATTATCAAGGCGACACCTTTTTACGTCAAAATGCTAATAAAAAATATTACTAGACTTTTCTAAGTTTTTAGAACCTATTCATATTTTCAGAACTATCCAAGTAGAAAAAAATCTCTACTTTTTTTACCACTTGTTCTTAGCCAATTTACTTATACTTAGTTTAGTATCATTTTACGATAAAAAACATGAATACAAAACATGTGTTGATGTTAGTAATTCTGTCTGGAGGAATGTTGACAGGGCTGACAGCAACAATGATACAAGCAGCACCGGTATATGCTGACACCGGAGATTGTAAGGACAATGGTGACCACAACTGTAATACAAGCGATAGAGACCTCAAAATAAAGCAGGAAGGTAAATGTAAAGTAGAGGATGGCGGAGGTAATGCAAATGGCGGTGACGCCAAAGATGATAGCGGAGATGGCGGTGCCGGCGGTGAAGGTAGCGATAACAGCAATCACTTTTTCTGCGCTAACGGAGCAGAAGAACCAAACACCGGAGATAATGCATTCAACGGCCTTAAACAGGATGGGGTAGTAGCTCCTACATCTAATGATGTATTCGCTGCTATAGGGTAGAATCCATAGGTAACAATTTTTTGTTGCCTACAATCCTTTTTTTCTTTATTTAGTAAACAAACTCCTTCCCCTCTCAGTATTCAAGGTTTTAAATTGAATAAATCCTGAGGTTTACGTTAAATTTATTGAACATAATTAATACTGGATAATTATACATTTGTAGATGTTCGACCAGGATGATGGCGACAGAAAAACGCCCCGTTATTAGTTTCCATTTTCATTTGTATTTGTATTATGCTTAAAGCGGTGAACCTAAAAAATCGTCAAATCAGATCTATGGTAGGACTTCCAAGTGCCCTATCATACTTGGCAGATCGTATGTGCAGTAATAGGTAAAACCACCGACCGTATCAGCCTTGAATGTAAATGTTGCATTCTCCCCACCAGCCAGATCGTGATTCGTCTTGTAGGGTGATTGCATAGTGAATGTGTGTCTATCTTTCGCTTCGTCTGCAGTATTGTAGAAATGAATTGTTACATTGTCCCCCTTGTGGACTATAATGTTTGTTAATGTATACACCGCAACTGGCACACCAAGTTTCGCTTCGTCGGCATTTAGTTCTTGGGTAAAGATATAATATTCATTTGGCTTTACTCCTGGTGCGCTAACCTCTGTGACCGATGACTGGGCGGATGTCATTATGACGGTTGGTGCTAGAAGCGTCAATCCTGAAATAACTATCAAGGTCATGCCAGCCACTTTGATACCTCTTTTTGCATCTAAATTCTTTGTAAACATCATTCTCCATGTCTATATGCAGACATTCTAATAAACTTGAAAAACGTGCTTAATGACACGGAAATAATGACGACATATCGCAAATGAATTGAAAGTTTTTAAAGAATCAAATCAATGACTAATGCACTACGGTTCAATAGTAAAAGTCACATGTGTGGGACGATTTGCCATTCATTGACGTCCCGCACAGACCATTTGCATTGCATAATTAATACTGAGAATTAAGACTGCTCATTTCTCAAAGGGCCTGAAGTTTGTCCTCTGCCTGACTAATCAAATGCAGAAAGAAGAATATCATCCATCTATAATAGCTGCTAAAAGCTTTTTGAGCACCAAAAACAGAGAAAGGATTAGATGAGTAGGAAATCTAAAATCGGATGATACTAGCCTTACCTATGGTGTAATAGAATAATTAGAAAACCATATAGCATCAATACGGAAAATTGGACACCTTTACTCGTGTTAATTATAATTATTATTTGCTTTATACTATCACAAATACAAACTACATATGCCTTTACCTTTGACAATGTTGATTCCACGAAACTCCATCTATCAGATGCACAGAAGTCGTTACCACCGTATGGAGTCAAAATAGATAGGCTTTTACTATATAGCATGTATAGCATAGCAATCATAATTCTAATTCTTACCAGGCTCAAATGGATTAAACATGGAAGAAAGGTAACGAAGCCGAAAATTATAGTCGAGTCCATTTTCTTTTTGGCTTTAAGTTCTATTGTAATCTTTGAATCCCACTATCATGTTCACGTCCCAATTTTGTATCTTGGTCCTTATCTGATTGTGTTTTTTGGTTTACAACAATATTCATATCTGCATTCAAATCGCCTCATGTCGTTCTGGAAGGAATCCAAGTCTGCTTCTATTTATGTAAAGGGTGCAGGACATATACATGCTGTGTTTGTAATAGGAACAACATCTCGTATCATAATATCTATCTTGTTTATTGGTAGTTTGTTCGGCTCAAGCCGACGAGGAATAATTTATGCTAGTGATTCTACAGTATTCCTTGCAACCATAGTATTTGATTTGCTTTTAATGATTTCTGTCGGCTTGTTAATAGGAATAAATAGAAGGATACTCATTCGATACAATTTAATCAATGAAGGAAGAGAAAACATTTCTGAAAAGTAGATCACGAGGCGATAAGACAGTAAGTTTTATTTTCACTAAATTCTAAAATTTAGATTACACTATGCTAGATATGCAATCAGAGCCATTCGTTATTGGTGGCCAAAAAATTGTTAATGTTAACATATCAAATGATGCCGTGATATTTCTAAAAGAATGTGTTAATGGGTTTATTGACGGGAAATTTGGTGACCACGATGACCCCAGGCAAAAGAAACTTGGACAAGAGTTAGAGGAGGACTTGCATCAAGTATGGAAGGCCCTTAATCCCAGCTGACGTTTTACTTGAAATCAAACTGGTGGCGGAATATCTGCCATTTCACGAGGGAAAGGTGGCAGACGATGATTGGAGATTAACTCACCAAACATGAAGAATGATAACTGCTGGACATTAAATGTCCAAGCTCGGTTTAAATCCGCACTCCCATAATTACTCTTGGATAATTATTAGGGCGACAAATTTTTAAGATAAAATTTCTTATTAGATCAATAAGATTTTTCAACGAATTTCTCCCGATTCTGAAATTATTTTACAGAAGATAACCACTATATAAACAAAGTTTAACAATAAATAAGTCCAATAGTAGTTTGTTTTCATCATGTATAGATCAAGACACAAGGAAGATCTTGATAGACGTACATTGAATTTCCTGTCTTCAATTGAAATCGACGACAAAATTCTCTTCTATGATATCTTGTGTAGCAAAGCTCATGTAATAATGCTTTACAAGATTCATATACTGAACAAGTTTGAATTTGCAACTATAGTAAACGGGTTAGATCAAATATTACGTAATCCAGAAAGATTGGTCAGAGAAGGATTTGAAGATATTCATGAAGCCGTTGAAGCACACCTAATTGGCAAAATTGGGGTTGATATTGGAGGCAAAATCCAAACCGGAAGATCAAGAAACGATCAGATTGTAACTGACATCAAAATTAAAGCAAGAGATGATCTAATTAGTATAATTTTTCATCTGATTAATTTGATCAGATTACTGCTAGAAAAATCTGAAGAAAATTTGGATTCAATAATGCCTCTTTACACACACTTGCAACAGGCACAGAATGGAAACTTGGCCCACTATTTGCTGTCATACTCGGAGAGTCTATTACGAGATGTGGAGAGATTGTTCTCACTTTACAAAAGAATCAATCAATCCCCCTTGGGCGCTGGTCCGATAGGAGGATCGCTTTTGCCTCTTGATAGAAAGATGACAGCTAAATTGTTAGGTTTCGAAAATATTGTATCAAATACTATTGACGCAACTTCCTCAAGAGATTTTATGATCGAATTTCTTTCAGATATATCCTCCATTATGATAACATTAAGTAGATGTGCTGAAGACCTGATTATCTGGTCTTCTGAGGAATTTGGATTCATTGAAATTGATGAGAAGTTTACATCCACATCTAGTGCAATGCCGCAGAAGAAAAATCCCGATCCTCTGGAAATGATAAGATCAAAAACAGCACTAGTGATCGGAAACCTTACAAGTGTAATGATAATACTCAAGGCACTACCTTCAGGATATAGTAGAGATTTGCAGGATACAAAGCTTTCATTTTGGAATTCAATTGATACGGTATCCTTATCCTTGGAGATAGTAACTGGCATTATTGCTTCCCTAGTCGTGAACAAAGACGTCATGGCCACAGCTTCAAACGCCAGTTATGCAACAGCATTCGATGTAGCTGAAGAACTTGTCATCAGACATAAAGTGCCTTTCAGAACTGCTCACAAATTAGTCGGAGCACTTGTCGCTAAGGCGATACAGAACAAAGAAGAGGTACCATTCAAGTCTTTATCCAATTCAGATGTTAAATTAATTTTAGAAAAGATGAAACTAAGCATGCCTCCTGCCAAAGTAATTCATATAATAAAAGATATGACTCCTCAAAAATCAATAGCAAACCGTCGTTCTGAAGGATCACCAAACCCACGAAAACAAATGAAAACCATAAAAAAATACAGAATATTACTGGATAATTACCACAATCAAGTACAGAGTAAGAAAAAAAACATTGAATATGTGCAAGAAAACATAATAGCTGTGATAAATCAAATAAAAACCAAAGCCAATTCTTCGCTATAATACCGGTTGCCACACCAATCTGGTTTCATACTAATATCATAGATGGTATTGACAGACCTCCGTAGGTAATCTAGGAATTGACTAAAAAATTTCCTAGACTAAATAAGTAAGCTTACTAAAAGTGATTTTTGTACATGGAGTCTGTTTTCTGCCTCATCCCAGACAACTGATTTTTTTCCATCTATAACTTCTGACGTTACCTCCTGCCCCCTTTTTGCAGGCAAACAATGCAAGAAGATTGCGTTGTCTTTTGAGTAACTCATAAGCTGATCATTTACCTGGTACTTTGGAATAAAAATTGATTTTCTTTTATCTACTTCTTTTTCTTTTCCGATAGAAACAAATGTATCTGTTACTACAACATCTGCGTTCCTTACTGCATAGACTGGTTCGCGTACAATAGTAAAATCAGTTTGTTTTAATTTTGATTCATGTGTTACTACTTCAAGTACATGCTGTGGAGGTTCATAACCCTCTGGTATTGCAGCTCTGATATTTATTCCCACTTTAGCACATCCCATTAACAGATCATTACACACATTATTCCCGTCTCCGATCCAAGCCAGTGTCAATCCTTTAAAGCTCTTCTTGTATTCCAATATCGTCATCAGATCAGCCAGACTCTGACAGGGATGATATAAATCAGATAGGCCATTAATCAATGGAATTTTACAATTTTGTGACAATTCAATAATTGTGTTATGAGAGTGAACCCTTGATACGAGACAGTCTACGTAAAGAGAGATTGTTTTCGCAGTATCTTGAATAGATTCTCCTCTAGATAATTGAAGATCATTAGCATTTAGATAAATTGTATTACCACCCAATTGGTACATCGCAGCTTCAAAACTCAAGCGAGTTCTAGTAGATGGTTTTTCAAACATCAGGGCAAGTGTTTTTCCGGCTAGAATTTGATTGTTGTTCCCATTATCAGACTTTTTCGTTTTAAATTCAATTGCCTGTGAAATCAAATAGCGAATCTCATCTTCACTCAAATCTTCAATAGAAGTCAGATATTTCTTACTTAAGGAGATCATTTATATCATCATCGGTTAAATAAACCACTTCTTCGCTTTCGTTTTTACTTTCAGTTTTCTCCTTGTTCTTATCTCTTCTAGTTCTGATATCGGCCTGAGATTGCGTGTTACTATCAACCAAATCGTTCTCCTGCCCATCTTTGAAAAGCTTGTTGAAAAACGATCCTTTTTTTGGTTTTGTTTCGCTTGTTTCCTTACTTATTCCCCCCTTTCGATGCTCTTTATCATCATTCAATTGCTCAGCAATCAACTGGTCCTGATTACCAATATCATTTGCCTCCGACATTATTGCTGTCGGCGTTGATATTGCTTCCTCCTCCACCACATATTTATCAGTGTCTTTATTCGTACTATCGTCTATTGCCATATGAGTCGGGGAATCTATATTTGCATTTTCAGTCAATTCGTTTATTCTGCTGCTATCAGCATTTGAGGCATGCTGTTCTCGCTCGTCATATGTACTTTTTTCATATACCCTACCCTTGAAAATGGAATTAAGATATCTCTCATGGTCAAATTTATCCAAATCATCGTATCCTTGTCCTATACCTAAATATAAAATAGGCTTATGTGTTAAATAAGTAATTGATATGGCTGCACCACCTCTAGAATCAGCATCGCTTTTTGTTAATATCGAACCATCAAATTTGGTGTATTCAAAAAATTCACGGGCCTGGTTTACTGTATCGTTTCCTGCCAAAGAATCGCCCACAAATATTCTCATATCAGGTTTTATAACTCTTATAATCTTACTTACTTCTTCCATGAGGTTCTTAGATGTTTGCATTCTACCTGCCGTATCGATCAAAACGACTTCAACATAATTCTTTTTTGCGTGTTCTAATGCATCTCTAGCAACTGCCGATGGGTCTGCTCCGTATCTTTGGGAGATTACTTTAACATTAAGATTGTTACCATGATACATTATCTGCTCAATAGCTCCTGCTCTATGTGTATCTCCAGCCGCTAGAACAACTGAGATACCATGATCCCTCAGCATCTTACAAAATTTAGCAATAGTTGTAGTTTTGCCAGTGCCATTGATACCAAGGAATATAATGGAATAGGGACCTGCTTTTGATTTTTTCTTTTCCAAAATAGATTGGACAATATCTGTCCTGTTATTGGAGGACAAAAATAAATCATGTAAAAACGTATATAATCGCGTTGTAATTAACTCATCAGATTTTTCGTTACCTTCCAACTTCAAATCCAATATTTCCATTTTTATTTTTGATGTCATTTCTTCAACGATTTCATGAGCTACATCATTTTCCATGAGACTAATTTGCAAATCACCTAGTATAGAATCAATCTCTTTTTTAGAAATTGATTTTTTACTAAGATTCTTTGCAGTTTCAGAGAATATTTTTTTTAATTTTTCAAACAAGCGTAGTGCAGTCCTGCCTGCTATGAATTTGAAGTTCTTTGAGATTTTTGCATTTCGGCATTTATCTCCTCTTGAAGCTGATTCATTCTAATTGCTATCTGTTCTTTTTGCGATTGTAATTGTTTTAACGCAAGCTCGAACTCCTTGATTTTTGTCTCAACATAATCTCTCGTTTTGTCTTTAGGCTTTTCAATAGTAACGCCCGATCCTACATTCACAAACAGATTCCTTACCTGTGGAACTGTAACCTTAAGATAAATTCCAATGCCTATTGGAACAAGGGATTCTTCTTGATTAGGCGACGATAATTCTTGAATCGCCTCGGAAGCCAAATGGGCTTCAGTAAAAAGTCTTGACAACGTTGATTCCTTTGTTAGAATATCATTCATATAAGCTTCCAGGATCTTCGATTGTTGAACCATTTCGTTGATTTTTTGTTCAGTTGAAATTTGGTCTTGAGGATTATCTCTGGAGTTCATCTTACTATATTTTCTGAGTAGAATACGGGCATATAACTTTGACTAAAAATGAACCTACCTAGTATGGATAAGTATAACTTAACAAATTTTCATTTAGGTTTGTCCTTTCTTGAAATGATGTAAAAACCATGAGCAGAAATCAAGAAGGCTGCAAGGGACATCTTAGTGGCAAATACCAAATTCCACGGAGTTTGTGGATTTGGGTATGCTATACTGATAGTATCCAAATTTATGTGTCCTCCTAAGGCATTAATTGTTATTAAAGAACTCCATATCACAAAATTGTAAACAAACTCATATAGCGAGACTACAGCTATCGCAAGGACAATTATTTGCAGGATAGCGCGAAGTGCCGGAGAAACTTCCTTTACTTTGTCTCCTCCTAATTTGGTAACGCAATACCATGATACAACGGATACTATCATCAAATAAGTAATTAGTTTTGAGAATCCTTTAAATGGAAATTCTGTCTTTACTAGAATCTCACCTATTACAATTTTTCCTGTGGATGCGTATTCAACTATGCTTTGATACAGTGCGTAAAATGTAATTGCAGTCATCGAGATAGCAGATATGTAGAAAACTATAAGATATACCGATCTGGCACTTGTCCTTTTTTCGGTTGAATAGTACATAGCGCTTTGTAATATCTGACAAAGGGTATCAAATATAAAATTATACTTGTAAATGCAATTAGTCGTGGATTTAACCCTTCTAAATGTAATTATTTCAACTTAGATTAAATTCATTCTCTCTATTTGTTGATATGACTTGATATTACCCCAAACTACATGACAATAGAAACATATTCTGTTCAATTATCATAATCTAATAAATGCGAGTTATAATATGCACACATAAAGCAGACATAGATGGTTTATTTTCTGCTTCTGTTGCCTTAATGAAATTTCCTCAATCTAGTATTTCATTTTATGATTACGGAGTGAAGAGCTTTAAAAAAATGTTTGAATACATAAAATGTGAATCGAAAAAGACAACTGGCGGACTCGCAATAATTTCAGACCTTGGCATTAATGATAAGACTATATTCAGTTTATTCGAAGAAACAATCCAATACATGAAAAAGAGACGTTGGTCTGTAATATGGGTTGATCATCACCCGTGGGACAGAAAATTATTGAAATCAGCACGAAAGTACGCTAAATTGTTTCTTAATTCGACCGGAAAAAAATGTGCAACTGAAATCATGTATGAAAAATTCATGTACAAGAACAAAATTGCAAAACAGCTTAAGTTAATAGCTCACAGCTCAGATTTTATGACAAATCTTAAGAACCATGATTCAAGGCTCTCTGAGTTAATACATTATTATCGGATTAGTGAAAATTCCAGACAAAACTTGGAATCATTAGTTGAAAAGGCATCAAGGGGGATATTATGGGATTCGGATATGCAGAGTGAATATACAAAATTCATAAAAATTAGCGATTTTCAAAAAAAAGAATCTTTGAAAACTCTAACAATTTTGAAAATTCTATCATTTAATGTGGCTTTTGTTTTTACATTCCCTTACGTTCAAACGAGCCTATTTTCTCATGAACTATTTACTAACAGGAAAATTGACCTAGCAATGCTCTTTAATCGAAGTGGAAAAGTTAGCATCAGAAGAAATACAGATAAAATTTCATGTAGAAAAATAGCATCTCTCCTAGTTGAAGGTGGAGGCCATGAATATGCATCAGGGGGAAAATTGAAAAGCAATCCGAAGGATGTAAAGGGGTGCATAGTGGAGCTAAAAGATGCGATAGTGAGGGCACTAAGCTAATTTTGGAACGTAGAATAATCTAATCTTGGGGGCCTCAGATCTAGTGATATACGAAATTTCAGAAAAACAAATAAATTTCAATCCAAACAACAATAACTATGGAAAATGAAAAGATAATTGGTAATGTGATTTACGAATGTATGAGATGTGGTACTCCGGTTTCTAATGAAGAACTTTCCAAGCTACCTGAAATAAAGTGCATTTGTGGATTTAGGGTTTTCCGAAAGGCAAGACAACCAATAGTCAAGCAATTAAAGGCAATCTAATAGCAAAAAAACTAGTTTTTTCTCCTTTTGATTACCAAAGCTTATTTGTTTGAGACTGGATAGAAGCATCATGAAAATTGTATGTCCAGATTGTAAGAGGCCTGCGGAGCTTTCTGACGATTTTAGCATTGTAAAGTGTGAATTTTGTAAACTTGAAATGACATATGGAGAATATGTAAAGTATATTGCGTATAAAGATGCGAGGTATAGGGACATTTTAAGCGATTATAAAAAGTAAATCACAAATGTCAATTTGGATGTTGAAAGATAGGGTCTTGCCAAGTAAAAGGACTTCCGTACAATAATCAACATTATGGTGATTTCAAATTTTATCTGTTCCTTGTCTCAGTAATACCCGAAAGTTTTTGTCTAAAAAAATGACCGTTTGATGTCTACACATTTCTCCTCTACGTCAAACGCGTCCTAGTTATATATTGAAATTTATCTATGACCCGAAATATAACATGTCCAGATACTATCTAGTATAAAGCTCTTCATTTCGTGTTTTTATTTTTTAATCATGGTTGAAACTATGGATAATACGTCTCTGTCCTTTATCTGATACTCGCCAGGTAATCTTAATCCATTTCTAACGTCTACCGCATAAACAATTCCTTTAGATAACTCCGTATGTATGTCGCTCGCAAGATCCTGCACAGTTGACCCATTCTTCATGAGAAAGGCATCGGGAAGTACGTTACCTTTTTTATCCGACAACCGATTTGGATCAGATACCGGATAAACGACGTTCATATTTAATAACTTAAAAACGGCGATATTTAATGCAAATTGTACACCAGTTCTAAGATACTCACCTAAGACGTCTTTCCTAATAAAATTAAGCGCCCACTTTTGTTTCTCATTTAACACAGTATTCTCGTAAATGTCGAATATTTCATCTCCAGGGGAATATTTTATCAAGCCTCTATTCTGAGCCCTCCTAAGAGTTAGTTCAGCGTCGGCACTTGATGGAATTACAAACATATGTTTATTGTGTTCACGTAGTCTCTTGAAATTTTCTGCAGCAGGATGAAGATCTATTTTATTTGCAACTATTAGTGAAGGTTTTGATATCTCTCTCAATGTAGAAATAAATCTTCTGGTCTCATCAGAATCTAGTTCATGAATGTTCTTATCTGCAATATTATTTTCACTGATAGATTTTTTTACATGCCATTCCTTAACTCCTATTCCTCCAAATATTTCAGTAACCGCGCGGGCTGTGTCCAATCCTGTATTGGTCATTCTTGAAATTTTTTCCCGATTTCCTTCGAATAATTTCAAGTACCATAAAACCAGTTCTTCTTCAATATCGGAGACATCTGCAATCGGATCTCCTGCTCCGGCTTCAGCAATTTTTCCAGACGAATCTATACTACCGGACGCATCAACTATATGGAGCAATACATCGGATTGCGCAGCAACGGATAGAAACTGGTTTCCAAGACCCTTACCCTCCCATGCGCCTTTTATAAGACCTGGAAGATCTATCAATTCAACAGGAATAAATCTCCATCCTTCTTTACATAGTGAATTCCTTGGATTGTCCACTAATCCAAATTCTTTATGGACACATAACGTAATCACATGTGCATTTCCATGAATTGGTTTTTTTGTTGTAAAGGGATAATTTGCAATTTCTTCATTTCCTAAGGTTGCAGAGTTAAAGAAGGTAGTTTTACCAGTATTTGTTTTGCCTATTAGACCAATTCTTATCACACATCTATTATTTTTGCTTGATTATTTATATCTAGCAAGTAAAACCAAAAAACGCTAAAATTTAGATTTTCTCTGGAGTTTTAATTTTCCTATTTTTACCCCAAAAATATCATAGATAAAGTTCTATATGAACTAAATAGAAATTTCTTTAGTGATTAACTTACGTTTTATTCCATCTCAAGGCTTTAATAATAAAATTTTGAATTCATAATATTACCAAAAATGCATATTGAATCAGAAGCTGCGATAAAAAAGGTTTTAGTTATCGGCCTTGGGCAACTGGGTTTGCCTGTTGCAAAATACGTAAAGGAAAAAGGTTTCGAAACGTTTGGGTATGATATCAATCAGCTAAGAGTAGAAAATGCAGAAAAAAAATATGGAATTAAAAGTATTGAAAAATTTGATGATATTGATGTTTTTATATTATGTGTGTCTACGCACGATCAAAATGACAAGTATACTCCCAATGTTGATAGCCTGTTTTCAATATCCCAAAAAATTTCGAGAGAAGCTAAAAATGGTTCACTTGTTTCTATAGAAAGTACAGTACCAAAAGGCACCTCAAAGAAAATATTTGAAATGTTAAACCACAGAGTCCACGTCGCACATGCTCCTCATAGGTGGTATGCCCTTGAAGAGGAGCTGCATGGGGTCAACCAAGTTAGAGTAATCGGCGGCGTAAGCGATTGCTGTCTGAAAATAGCGATGCAGTTCTATAATAAAAATGAGCAAGTTCTAGAGATTGAGGGAGACATTGCTAATATTAATACCTTCAACGCTGCCACACCCACCAACAGCCTTGATATTCCAATGCATCCTGTATCCGGAATAGAAATTGCAGAGTTGACTAAAATTATTGAAAATGCTGATAGGTACATGCAAATAGCATTTTCTGAAGATCTCTACCTTTACTGCCAGGCAAATAATGTGAACTTTGGTGAGTTGAGAGAAGCCTTGAATACTAAATGGAATGTAAAAATTCTAGAACCACGTGATGGAGTGGGAGGACATTGTTTACCCAAAGATACAAAAATGTTTTTGCAGTCATCAAAATCAATAAAAAGCAAGATTTTGATGGCAGCTATGGAAGTTGATAAGGATTACAGGAGATTCAGGGAGCTAAGAAGCTACGGACTAGTTCCCCCAGCCATTAACAGTTCATAAATAGGAAAATTATCTTAACCTTCTTGTATGGAACCTAAATCAATTCTAGTATTTGGAGCACATCCAGATGATTTGGAAATCGGTATGGGTGGTACAATAGCTAAACTGTCTTCGATGGGTTATAACGTACAGCCAATAATAGCTACGTTACCAAATTTTGTAAAATCAGATACGAAGGAAGGAAGGAAGTCAGAATCAATGATATCAGCTAAAGTAATGGGATGTGAATCTCCCATATTTCTTGACCTTTCACCACAGGAAATGGTATTTGGAAGAAATTTAGTTACTTTAATAGATTCATTAATTACAAAAAACAAACCAGACTCCGTTTTCACCCAATGGTACGGAGATTCTCATCAGGATCATCAAATTTTAACTAAAAGTGTGATTTCAGCGTGCAGAGATCAAGATAACATTTTCATGTATGAAACGACAATACCAGGAGGGATTACTGAAAATTCATTTAGGCCGCAATTGTTCGTAAATATATCCGAAACAATCGAAATAAAGAAAAATGCTCTAGAATGTTTCCAGTCTCAATTCGTTCGTTGTGGTGAAATTTGGGTACCAGCTATTCTTGGAAGGTGTTCTTTTAGAGGATATCAAATCAATTCTAAATACGCAGAAGCCTTTGAAGTTATCAAAGTAACGAAATGGTAAGATGATAGGCAATAATCTCCTGTCTCATCAACATTCAAATTCTAAGTTATAAATAAATTCTGAGTGCATGATGATTTCAATTCTCAGCTCCTGACCAATAATGTTCGGGCTATAATTCCCTATAAATTCATATCCTCTGATTTTTATGATTACAAGAAAACGCATGATGTTTTGAACAGTTTATAAGTGAATATTTTATTTTTCTCTCTTGCGAAGGATTGCTAAATATCGCAAAGCCCATGGGCTCGTAGCTCAGCTTGGATAGAGCGCCTGCCTTCTAAGTTTTAACAGAGAGAGCCGGAAGTCGAGGGATCGAAGCCCTCCGGGCCCGCTCTTGCTAGGCATACACAAAGATTATCAAATAATTGTAGTGTTTAAGTTATTCAGGTAATTCTTTAATCCGTTGATATTTGTAAAATCAAACACTGCAAATAACGACTCGTAAAATAGAAATCACTGAATTAGTACATGCAACTCACGTTTATAAGTGGCTTAAAATCTAAAATTTTCAATTATGCTTAATGATAATGTCTTAAAAAATATGATTAAAAATGCGCGTGGTGGATTTAAAAAGCGCAATTTCACCCAGTCCGCAGAATTGAGCCTCATATTAAAGGACATTGATGTCAAAAAAGGATTTAGTATTAATGAAGTAGTAAGCCTGCCAAATAAGACAACCAAGTCTTCAAGCATATGCGTATTTGCATCTGGAGATATGGGAATGAGGGCTAAAAAAGCTGAAGTCGACAGAGTCATTGATCCTGACGAACTAGACAGGCTTGCGACGAATAAAAAGGATGCTAGAAAAGTTGTAAAAGCATACGATTTCTTCTTGGCTGACACTTCGCTGATGTCCAGTGTTGGTCGCTCCCTAGGACAATTCATGGGACCCAAAGGTAAAATGCCATCGCCAATTGCTTATGGAGCTCCAATAGAGAACATTGCAGAAAGGTTCAGGGGCTCTGTCAGAGCAAGGACAAAAAATCAACTTAACATATCTGCAAAGATAGGTGATGAAAAAATGGAAGATGAGCATCTTGTAAAGAATGCACTTGCCATAATAGCCGCAGTTGAAAAAAAATTACCGCAGGGAGACAAGAATATCCGTGATATGTCTATAAAGTTCACAATGAGCAATCCATCCAAGGCTTCGACAGTAGGAGATAAACAAAAGTAAGGCGATATACTTTGGAATCAAAAAAACATACTAGGACAATCTATCCAAAAGGAAAACAAGAATTGCATAAACAAATGCTTGAACTCCCAAAATCTTATAAGGTTATTGCACTCTCAAAAATTAACAAAGTTCGAGCAACACAACTAATGATGATACGGAAAAAATTCCACAAGGATATTATAATCAAAGTAATAAAAAATAGGGTAACACAAAAGGCATTTGAGAATATATCTGACATAGAGGGAATTGATAAATTGAGTTCCCAATTAGAGGAACAATGTGCACTAATGTTTACCAATATTAGTCCTTTCAAACTTAATCTCATATTCGATCAAAATAAGGTATTTCTAGCAGCAAAAGGTGGAGACATTACAAAAACTGAAATAACCATTCCATCTGGCGATACGGGAATAACTCCTGGTCCAGTATTATCGGAATTCAAAGAAGCGAACGTACCTACAAAAATTGATCAAGGAACAATATGGGTAAGTAAAGATACAGTTGTCGCAAAACCAGGTGATGCAATTTCTACAAAACTTGCGTCTTTACTATCAAAATTAAACATTAAACCAATTGAAGCAGGAATTGTAGTAAACTATGCTCTTGCAGATAATTTAGTATTTGCTGAAAATGATCTAAGAATTGATCTAAATGAATTTAGAAATGAATTAAACAGATCGTATAATGAGTCTGTATCACTTGCAGTTGAGTCAAGTTATTTTACGAAAGAGTCCATGGAATATCTATTGCCAAAGGCGCTCGGACATGCTCAATCATTGGCGCTTGAAGCAAATTATTTGACAAAAGAGACCACAGGACAAATCATATCACTATCAGCAATGAAAGCTAACAATCTAGCATCCATGTTAAAGAACAAGGGTTACTCATACGGCTAATTCGACAGAATCACCCCATTGGTAAATCTGAAGTTCAGAGTCGACCTATAATATAAGTTCTTTTTATGACTTCGCCATCACGAAATAATTTCTCATAGAAAATACGGAAGGTCTAAATGTAAAAAATTGATAAAAAAAGAAAGGTCTAACCAAATAAGGAGGATAATCCTTCTAGAGCTTCTTCTTCTTTCTTTTCATCCTTTTTCTCTTCTTTCTTTTCATCCTTTGCTTGCGTATTATCTGATGCGGTAGGTGCAGTTGCGGGTACTGCCATGGCCATCGGAGTTGATTTAAGAGACTCCTCTATGTTCACTTCGCTCAAGGCTGCTACCAATGCCTTTACCTTAACTTCATCGGGATTTGCTCCAGTAGCTTTTATGACATTTTTTACAGTATCTTCGGTGATATCTTTGTTTAATTTATGTAATAACAATGCAGCATATACGTATTCCATTTTATGAATGCTCTATCCATGACCATAATATAAAACTTTCAAATCATAATATTTTGGTACTTCTCGCAACAGCATACATGTGGTCCTTTAAATCCCTTTCATATAATGAATTCATTTTTTCCAATAATATAGATCTAGCCTGCATTCTATCTTCAATAGATGCAGCTCTTAATACATTAGCAAAGAGTTCAGGAAGGTTTTCTTTTATCCATCCATCAAGTACGTGAAACCTTTCTTCATTTATCCAATTCATTTTTGCTGAGCTTATATCAATTTCCTCATCAATATTGCCAGTTTCAACATTATCAATTAGTAAGAAAATGCAATTGTTCGGATCGGGATTTTCAAGAACTTGTCTTGGTCTTCCCTCACCTCTGCCAGAAGTAACTTTTTCGAGCAGGCCCAAGGGTATAATATATGAACCTCTTATTCTTGCGACAGAACCAGCCAGATGAATGATCCTTCCGATAATAAGCCTTATTTTCTGAGAATATTCCTGAGATATGAAAACATAATCGCCCTCCTTTAACTTGTTCCTTCCAAATAGCATATTCAAAATGTGTTTTAATAAATTATTTAATTTTTGCTATAAATTGAGACAATCTAGGTGATATGGTTTGTGGCTAGCAGAATAACATGCTAAACTCAAATTTGTTCAAATTTTAATATTAGTTAAATAGATAATTTGTTGGAGTGCAAAGAGTGTTTGTCGCCGCAGACATTTACAAAAAAAAAGAAATTCAAAAGATTCAACAAAATTTGGTAACTTATTTGAAATTGAATTATAAAAATCTAAAACTTGTACGGCCAGAAAACTTTCACTTTACGCTGGTGTTCTTCGGAGAAATTAACGATACAATACTTAACAAGATAGTAGCCAAAATAGCTGAGATTGAGTTTCAATCATTTCAGATCATTTACGACAGGATTGGAGTATTCCCAAATAGTAATAATGCTAGAGTTGTATGGATCGGGTTAAATGAAACATCAGAGCGTTCATTTAGTGAGATGTCAAATACTGTGACGTCCAAATTAAGAGAACTAGACCTTAAATTAGATAAGGAGATAAAAAAAGAGATAATACCACACATAACCCTATTTAGAACAAAGAAGGTATACCTAAATTTGAATTTAAATAGCATTGAAGCTAAATTCATTATTAGTGATATAATAGATACAATTTCTGTAAAGAAGAGCATAATTACAAATTACGGTTCTATATATGAGAACATAATTTCCGTGAAGGGCAAATGAACAAATTAGACGACATCACACAAGTGATATCAGTATCATCCGTTCCGTCATCATCAAAACAGAAAAAATTAGAAAAAATATCAAATGAAATACAAAATCAAATTGCAAACTTTAACGACGAAAGAATCCTAAAAGTGATAATCGGAGGCTCATTTGCCAAAGGTACATGGCTTGAAAATGATACTGACATAGACTTTTTTGTAATGATAGACCCAACGGTGCAACGACATGAGTTTGAGGAACTAGGTAAATCGGTCGGTTTTTACGCTTTAAAAGAATACAGACCTTATTTACGATATTCTGAACATCCTTATGTAGAGGGTAATGTGAATGGAATCAGAATAAACATAGTACCTTGCTACAAGGTTGAAAAGAATAATTGGAGAAGTGCCGCTGACAGATCCCCATTTCATACTATTTTCATGGGAACGAAGCTAAACGAATTTTTAAAAGGTGAAGTAAGGGTGCTAAAAAAATTCTTAAAATCAATTGGCGTATATGGTTCTCAAATATCGATTTCTGGATTTAGCGGGTATGTGACAGAAGTACTTGTTTTGAATTATGGATCATTCAAAAATGTACTCCAAGCATTTGCCAACCTGACACCAAACTACGTCGTTTCACTTTATCCGCCAGATAAACAAACTATAGAAAAATTTGCAAGTCCCATCATAATAATTGATCCCATTGATTCAAATAGAAACCTCGGTGCAGCAATATCTACGGAAAGCCTTTCAAAATTTGTTCTGGCATCGAGACTTTTTCTAAAGTCACCTTCTAAGCAATTTTTTATGAAACCTCACAGGTCTAATACAAAAAAAATAAGTCATATTAGTTCAAATTTGTTAATAATTGATTTCAAAATACAGAAAAGAAGTCCCGATATATTGTGGGGACAGCTTAACAAGAAACTAACAAGCATCTCAAAACAGCTCTCAATTATAGGATTTGAAATAATCAAGAAATTTTGTTTTACTGATGAGGGAGATCGGGCAGTATTAATCTTCATGATTAAATTTCCAATTCTTTCTAAAATAAATCTAAATTTGGGACCTAAAATATTTCTAAAAAGTGAAACTGATTCATTTATCAAGAAGAGGATAAAGAAGTCCATTATGATATGGGCTGATGATATGAGAATTGTAAGTATAGAACAGAGGAAAATGACTTCAATAAAACAATACGCACGTCAAATAATTCAATACGACATAGATTCTGGATCCCACAATGGCATTTCACTAGATCTTAAAAATGGTTACTCCATTTATATGGCAAATGAGAGGAAGCTGAGCAGTTTTATTTACAGTGCTATTGATCAAATGGTTAGTAATGGAGAATTTATTAGTCAGCGAAAATAGGGAAAAATTAAAATTTTTGATAACTTATCCCTTATTTGATCATAATACCTTTGACAGCAGGATGCGAGAGTTATTATCCTTGGACATTTGCTCCATATTCTCCTTTGGTAAAGTCCAATTGCATAATATATTCATACTTGGTAAGGGTTCTGTTGGTTTAGTTACATTAGTTAAAAATAGAAGGAAATTTTTTGTTTTAAAGATAAGGAGGACTGACGCGAATAGAATCAACATGTATGATGAAGTAGTATATCAATCTCTTGCAAATTCCATTGGAATTGGTCCTTTTTTAGTAAATTATTCTGAAAATTTTATATTGATGGAATTTGTCAGGGGTTTAAATATTCTAGATTGGTATGGTCAAAAAAATACTGAAATAGACAGAATTTTAAAATGTACTATTTCCATTCTTGAACAATGTTTTTTACTAGACTGTCTTAAGCTTGATCATGGTCAGCTAAATAGAACTGATCGTCATATAATAATATCCAAGGAAGGTAACCCGACAATTTTAGATTTTGAAACTTCAAGTACGAGAAGGAGACCCAGTAATGTAACTAGTATTTCTCAGGGAATTTTTCTACATGGTCCAATTTTTAGCAGACTCAAAGGAACGATAGATAATGACAGGAGTCATAGCATTAGATGTATAAAAGATTATAAAATGGACATGAGGCGTGAAAAATTCGAGAAAATCCTAAGCTTGTTCAGAATATAGGTTGCATTTTTGTATAAAGCATCAATTTTTTGATAATGGCGATTGATCGATCTCTCCAAATTATACATTATGGTGCTTTAGGCAATGTCTTCAGACTAAACTATGTCAAATTCTAAGAAGATAACTGTTGAAACTATATAAAAAATTGAATTAAACTATTTTGTGCTCGCAGTTATGATTTTTATCAATGCCCTGACAGTTGCTAAATTTAGGTCTACCTGTTCTGCAATTAATTCTTCAGATATTCCAGAATCATACAAATTTCTAACGCTTTCTTTTTTATCCTGGCTAATATTTTTCACGTTAAGTTCCAAATCTAACTCGGCTTCAGAATTTATTATGAATGCTTGTGCTTGCTCGAAGACAGTTTCAATATTGATATTCCTATCTGTGGAAAAAACAACTATATGATTTTTTATTGGGATGCTAAACATTACTACTTTATCATAAATGTAAATCACCGATTTAAGGCTGCCCAACTCATTTTCAAATATCTTTCTTAATTCGATGATATATGCAGACTGAGAATAACTTATTTCTGGATTTCTACCTTTAAGATGCTCGTTTATTCCTTCCCGAATTACACTGGCGCAAAGGTGACCAGATTTTTCGACCAATCCTGAAAATCTTAGAGATGGATTTATTGTCAACAGACGGTTCAAAAAGTCAACGTCATTCATTGAAGATGATGTAGTGAACCAGAAATATATCTATGTTTAGGTCAATTCATAATAAATATTTGAAAACCAAATTAAGGGACAAGACTTTTAATGATGAAATTACTACGAAAACAAGATATTGGACTTATTAAAATAATTAGTTGAAAAAGGATGGCAGAAGATATTTCTTCAACGTCTACTAATACAATTCCCTTTCCCACTCTAACAATAGTGTACTTGGTAAATCAAGCTGAAGGACTGATTGATGAAATAAGTCAAAAGTACAACAATATTACTGTAGAAGATTGCAACGGTTTTTTCCATGATGGATTAAAAAGAGATTACAAGAAAATAACCATATGGAGCCAGGGGATTGACAGTCTCTGGTTTAATGCCTTGATAGCTAGGATAAAAGAAGTTGCTAACGTGGACGCCGTTCCAATAGTTTCTGGGGGTATCATGTACGCGGTATAATTTTTGAAATCTATTATGCTTAATATTTTTCAACTTCAATTGAGCTAATAATCGAACAATTTGATTCGGCAATTCGAGTTAACTCCAGTACACATAATGCAGAATGAAATATTCTATGCGGTATCAGGTTTTAGATCAATCAAAACGTTAGCTCCGACGCTAGGACTGCCGATTTTTTCATATTTTTTTCGAGGCATGTTTATTTGTATTGTTGTCTTTGGATAGGTTTTGATAACAGTTTGAGGTTGGGATCGAAGAATCGCTTCAAGAATGGGTTTAATCTGCTTCTTAACTTCTTCATCTGATATGGATCTGTCCACAGCTTCTAGCATTAATTGCTGTTGTGAGACTGATTCTAGTTCGATATCTTCAATCAGAGAAAGTGTTATGTTAATGCCATTATCTGATAGTTGAGTTATTTTATATTTTATCTGAGAGTCTTCCAATTCTAGAAATAAAGTAATTTCATTTACTTATTACTTTTTACATGAGTATTTCACGTAGAACTAGCCTTTACTTTATGCTTCCATTACACACACGATCATCCACAAGACATATTAAAATTGATTTTGTATTTATAAAACAAATAAAAATGAAATACAGAAGCAGGACGGATATTTTTGCATCCATTTTACAATCTGCAAATACTCCAAAAGGCGTGGGAATCACTACAATAATGTACAAATCCTTTCTCTCACATTATCAACTCAAAAAATATCTGTCCATAATGCTCGATAATGAATTAATAAAACTGGAAGAGGATGAACATTTGTATAAGATTACTGAAAAAGGATTAAGGTTTTTACAATTATTTTCTAATATCAACCAACTTATCGATACCACCAAAGAATATAATCTTTGAGTAGAAATATCGTATTTTAAAGGACAAAGGGGGTTTTATCACTCGTACAATTTAGGGATCGTTTATGTTTAAACTTATGGTGCGGTTTTATTGTTTAAAATAAAATATATTATTAAAGAATTTTTTGCCTGCAATAAAGTCTTGGTCAGAATTTTTTCAGATTCTGCATGTAGCATAAAATATGTTGGTATTATCTTCACTGACTTTACGTTTGGACCTACCTAGCATTGATTATGTTGGCATATAGAGAAATTTGTTATAAAAAATAATTAGCCCGGCCCAGATTCGAACTGGGGTCAAAGGCTCCAAAGGCCTCTATGCTTGGCCACTACAATCAGCGAATGTTAGATTCTCTACCGGGCTGCCGGGCATTTTCTTATAGAACATCTAATTTATAAAGATACGAATCTATCAACAATTTTAATCAGCTTTAACACTGGATCTTCCATTTGGTTCAGTATTCGGTTTGCACGCTTTTTTTGTATTGATTTAAATTTATTATCATTTTGCATATGAAGTAATAACTTCACAATTTGGGATGAATTTACAACTTTATGTATAAGACCCATTTTGAGTAAATAATCATCAACATAGAATTTGATCGGCGAAATTGAGATAGTTGGTTTTCCCAACAATGCTGATTCGGCAGTCATAGTACCACCTCCACCAACAAAAATATCTACAGCAGATATCAGTTCCAAACCGTCAACTACACTCTCCAGTACTTTGATCTTATCACCATATTTTTCAATGAACTGCCTTATTTGATCCTGGTATCTGCATAAGACCAAAATGTTCATTGTATCATGAAAGTTCCTAACTATTGCTTCCAAAATTTTATTGACATTATTCTCCTTTTCCAATAGATATGATGCTTTACTTTCTTCAGGTCTAATTAGAATAGTACTATTTTTCGATAGTTGATATCGTTTCATTAGATTTGTGTGATTGATGTTTCTTGTTTCTCTTCTTATCCACGCAACTGGATCAAGTGCATGATATTGAATTATTTGATTTTTAGTGATTCCTGAATTCTTCCATGCATGATAAGGAATAATCCAAGGACATAAAAGATAATTAACAAATGGAATTGTTAACCTTTGAACAGAATAAGCATGAGGCGAATCACTAAATGTAATGTGTGGAATTCCAAGGCCGAATGCAACCCTTGCCGCTTCAGGGGATGAAAAGCTAATGCAAAGGTTGGGCTGGAATTTGTTTACCTCTTTTGCCAAATTAAAAATTCTACTAGAACTTGCTCTGAGTTTATCATATTTTGATGAACCGCCATATTTTCCTACGAGTTTTAGCTCAAATTTTTTAAGTTTAGATAATTTTACACATTCACGATAATTTCTTCCCGTACAGAGGAGCTCATGATTATTCGCTTTTAGAATATCCACAGCATGTTTGAAAAACATAACTTGTTTCGGAGTTAGAACATCAAACCAGATCTTCAAGAATCATGTATACGTGGCCTAATGGAAAAAACTTTTCTTCAACCAATTTTAACTTTGATTCAGATACATGAATATGCCATTTGGAGGGGGATAATTTCGATGAATGCTGAGACGTTGAAGGTAGCCGTCTATGGTCTAAGTACTGAGGGATACAAAATAGCATCTCATATTTCCACTAAAGGTATACATGTTTCTATTATTGATGATTCATCGGGAATGGCGATTACACTAAAGCCAGATATTGCAAAGACCTATTCTAGTGTGACCTCATTTATCCAGGACGAGACACTTTTGGATTTTGAGCCTTTCGATGTCGCAATAAATAATGCATCTTTTGTTTTTTTTACTCCAAGGATAAGAAAATCATGGCCGGATGCAAAGAGTCACATTGTATCTAAATTTCAGGATGTGATAAAGCATGTGAACAAGGATAGTTCCATAATTTATACAGTTCCTACAGGTTTTGGTGTGAATAATGAAAACATAACTTTAATTGAACGTCGGACTGGTCTTAGTGTCGGAAAGAATATTTTCTATCATTACATGCCGATGAGTTCCATATCATCAACCATATTCGATACCATAATTGGAACAAAATCTGAATTGAATTCAATTTTCGTGAATTTGCTAAATGGACTCTTCCCCAACAGTACAATTAAGATATTAGATATTGAGTCCGCGGAGTATATCTACTGTATAAGAATATTAAAACACTATGGTTTGATGTCTCCTATTTTTGAAATTTGTAAATTTGCTGAACGTAGTTTTCAGTCTCAAATGATGGAATTTGAATCCGTAGATGAACTTTATCTCGATGATCTTGTAAGTGGCCTATTTGACTTGAACACTATATTATCTTCCCTAAGTGGAATTTCTCCGCTGACTCTTCTGGTCAAGGGCAATATAGCTACTATTGAAAATTACATAAAGCACTTGACAGAACAAATTAAAATCATTCTAAAGAAATTTGAATTGAAGGCAAGTAAAACAAAAGCGATAATTTCGTGGACATTTGATCCTAATGAAATGAGAGGAGACAGGTTAGAGATAATCTCTAGATTGGAATCAAGGTTGAGAGATTATGTAGGTGATGTGGAGAGGCATGACTCTAGGTTTGATTATTATTCGAGTGAAAAAAAGGTCATAATGGTTTCATGCTCCAAGGCCGATTTTAATAAAATCCAAAACAATCCTACCTCAGAGATTTTGATCATCAAGGCAACACCTATGCTGGGCCAGATACCAGTTTAGCTAAGCAAATACTAAAACTATAATAAAATGAGGGAATGATTAATAGTTGGATTTGTTAGCTGCGAAGTGTCCGGAGTGCGATTCCAAAGCTGAGGTAAGTGATGATATGACGGTAGTGGCCTGCAAAAGCTGTGGTTATTCGGATAGCTACGAAAGTTATATAGGCATAATGAAATCTAAAGCCGAAAATATGGCTGATAATTATCAGTTTGATGGTAACGGATGAATATTTGCTGATAGTAAAATAAATTAGGTCACCTTATGTAAATCCCATTGCAATTTAGAGTCTGAGCATTTAAGTTGGTTTACCAAAACGATCCTTTATCTGAACAGGTTAATTCAGATCCGCAATTTTCGCACCTTAAATGACAGCTCTGAATACTAAACATATCGAAGCCGCATCGTAGGCATTTTTTTCCATTCTCTGTATTTTTTTTGCTTTCGTCTTCCACTTGATATGGTTTCATACCATGATTTAATAAAGTATCTAAGGTTTGGTCCGAAAAGATTAATTAAAGCGTTTAAATGGTTGATTTCATATTGACACAATTTAAAGTAATTGTTTCTGATAAAAACGGTAAAAGTATTAGCAAGGAATTAATGGACAAAGAGGCGCAACCTTTAGTTGGTTTAAGGGTGGGAGAAACTGTCGACGCTTCAATAGTTGGTATTTCTTCGGGCAAGATTCAATTAAGAGGCGGTAGTGATAAATCTGGGACACCTATTCGAAAAGACGTTCATGGTGGGGTAAAAAAATATGTGTTATTATCTAAAGGCGCTGGGATGAAGGATAGTCGTGAGGGGATTAGAAAGAGAAAACTGGTTAGAGGGAATATGATTACAGAAGAGATATACCAGATAAATTGTTTACTCTTGGAAGGAAACTTACCCATTACTGTTGAGAAGTCTCCCCCACAAGATGATACATCAGGCTCCAAAGGATCTAATGAATAGAATATCGAGTTATTCTTTATAGCTTAAAATTATTAGGTAATAGCATCATTGATTAAATTAATATCACTGTCAAATTTCACTATACGTATTGCATTGGAGGGAAACTCTACCAGAATGGTACGTCAATCAATATGGCTATCAACCTTGTGTGAATATAGGAACATCGGGTCATGTTGACCACGGAAAAACTACACTAGTAGAATCCATAACTGGGGTTTGGACTAGTGGTCATAGTGAAGAGCTAAGACGAGGAATTACTATAAAGGTGGGATACGCAGATGCCGCCTTTTACAAATGTAGGAACTGTCCTCCACCTATCTGCTACTCTACTCAACCTGAGTGCAAAAACTGTGGAAAAGAATCTGAGTTCCAGCGAGTAGTTAGTTTTGTAGATTCTCCGGGTCATGAAAGTTTAATGGCAAATATGCTATCAGGAGCCGCTTTAATGGACGGTGCAATTTTGGTGACGGCTGCAAATGAAAAGGTGCCCCAACCACAAACTAGAGAGCATTTACTAGCCCTACAAACACTCGGCATAAAACAAATTGTTCTGGTACAAAATAAGGTTGATTTGGTATCATATGAGGAAACGATGGAAAATTATAAACAAATAAAGAATTTTGTTAATGGAAGCATTGCTGACACCGCACCAATTATTCCCGTTTCTGCGCAACATAAATTAAATATTGATGCGTTAATAGAAGCTATCGAATCCAATATCAAAACGCCTGAAAGATCTAAAAATACTGAACCATTAATGCATGTACTAAGATCATTTGATATTAACAAACCAGGTCTTTCAATAAGTGAGGTAAAAGGTGGGGTAATTGGTGGATCATTAATCCAGGGGGATTTTGAAACTGGTGATGAAATAGAAATACGTCCTGGACTTTATGATGAAAAGAATGGAAAATACGAACCCATAATGTCAAAGATCTCATCTTTGGGTACTGGTGCAGGAATTGTGAAAGTTGTAAAACCTGGTGGCTTAGTTGCCCTTGGTACAACTTTAGATCCATATTTAGTAAAGAGTGACTCGTTAATTGGTTCATTAGTTGGACTTCCAAGCTCACTTCCTCCAGACATTAATGATATAACAATAGAACTGAATCTATTTGAAACTGCAGTTGGAACACAAGAAATGGTGAAAGTTGAACCGATTAAAATAAAAGAATCATTGCGATTGAATATTGGGACTGCTGCGACACTTGGTACCGTTACTAACATAAAAGATCACAAAGTAGAAATTAAATTGAAGAAACCAGTTTGTATGATTGCTCATAACAGGGTTGCAATAAGTAGAAGAATTTCGGACAGATGGCGACTTATCGGTTCCGGAATCGCATCATAAAAATTAAAAAAATTATTTTAAATATTGTCTGGTCGTGAAATATTTTCTGTTTTTGATTAACCAACCATCAAATGCTTTCTTCCCATTGCTGTTATTGATACAGTGCCTGTTCCTTTAGTGATATATCCTATTTCATGACATTTTAGTTTGTGTTTGTTAAACTTTTGCATCAGTTTATCCACCTTTGACCTTGATACAATAATGCAAAATCCAATACCCATGTTGAATGTAGAATACATTTCTTTATATGATATTTTACCTGCTTCCTGAATCAGTTTAAAAATCCCTCCTTGTTGTGGTAGATTATCCAGAATAAAATTGACATTTTTATTTAATCTTGCTAGTTTGCTGAATGATCCACCAGTTATATGTGCAAGTCCGTGAATCGCATTGCGTTCTGCCTTAAGTACATCAAGTATAGGCTTTACATATATCTTCGTGGGCTTTAATAGTTCTTCACCTATTGATGATTCAAGGTATGGGTGAGTATCGTCTAGCTTGTACTTAGGTAATAAGACCTTGCGTGTAAGTGAATACCCATTTGAATGCAACCCATTACTTTCCAATCCTATAACTACGTCGCCTTGAGCTATTTTATCGCCCATGACTAATTTTTTTTTATGAGATACTCCAAAGACAGTTCCAACGAGGTCAAACGTATTTTCTAGACTTTCATTAAGGAGATCTTTAAGTATTGCTGTTTCTCCTCCCACTATTGCAATATTAGATTCATCTGCTCCTTTTGATAGTCCTTTGAATAGTTCTCCTACAAGGTAATCGTCTGGTTTTTTCAACGCAATATAATCCAAGAAACCAACTGGCACAGAACCCACGCATATAATGTCATTAACATTCATGGCAACACAATCGATACCTAATGTATCAAATTTATTCGCCAATTGTGCAATAATTATTTTGGTCCCAATTCCGTCAGTATGCAAAGCAATAACTTTGGATTCAATTTCTATCAATCCTGCGTAATGCCCAAATCCGGACAAAACCCTCCAATTCTTATTTTCAAATCCAATATGAGAATTCGATACGAGTTTACCAATATTAATTTGCATCTTACCAATTTTCTTTCTGTCTACACCAGCTTTAGAATAACTCCACATAGATATCTTAAAAGCTAGAATCCCATAATAAATAAAAGCATAGGTGCTTATTGTAGTATTTGTAATTTAAAAATTAACTTATAAACATGAGCACTACTGTATTAGGTATGGAAGATACTGGCGCTATTTTTGAAGAATCTGAGAAGACTTTCATAGAGTTATCCAACTCCCAAAGGCTTCAGATTATTAATGCATTAACGAATTCAAGCATGAATTTGACGCTAATAGCCAAACACCTTGGAATAACTATGCAAGAGGCTCATAGAAATTTTAACAGACTTATGGAAGCAGGAATTGTGAGTAGAGATTCCAACGGATCCTATTCATTAACTACTTTTGGAAATACCATAATGACGCAGATTCCTTCTATTAATTTTCTTTCAAAGAATAGGAACTATTTCTCAGATCACTATTTTGCGGATCTTCCAATGAAATTTGTTCAAAGGATTGGATCACTAGACAGTAGCACGTATATCCCGGGCTTGGTTGCAGTAATTGAAGAAATCAAAGATCTGTACCGGCATTCTGAAGAGTTCATTTATGGTATGATTCCACAAGTTCCCCTAGACCTAATGGAAGTAGCTGCAAATAGAGTAACGGAACGCAAAATCAAGTTTAATTATATTTTACCAAAAAATGCTGTCATACCAAAAAAAGGAAAGGATTTTCTAAATGAAATTAATTATCAAGAACTGTTGAAAAGTGGATTAGTCGAGAGAAAGATGATAAATGAAGTTAGAGTCTCTGTAGTTTTGAATGAAAAGAGAGCGTTGGTAATGTTCCCATCAATCAAGGGAGAAACTGACATGAACGGAGCATTTTCGAATGGCACTAACAGAGAGAACAATAAATTATTTCACGAGTGGTGCTTAGATTACTTCAGATATTCTTGGTTAGCTTCAAAGCCCTTCGATAATAGTAAACTTATAGAAGTATAATTAAACTAAATCCTAGTGAGCAAGTCTAGACAATAATTTGATTTAGATTGTACCTAATTATTTAGAGTGAGATTGTGCGGCATGCATTGCAGAAAATAATGCTCCAGCTTTATGCTCAGTTTCTAAGAATTCGTTTGTTGGAACAGAGTCCATTACTATCCCTGCGCCAGATTGAATAAACGCATTTTTTCCGTTTATAAACAAGGATCTTATTATTATCGCAAAATCGCAGCATCTGTTGAAAGAAAAGTAACCTAGAGCTCCTGCATACGGACCCCTAGCTGATTTTTCTAGTTCGGATATTATTTCCATCGCTCTTACTTTTGGTGCCCCGGAGACGGTACCTGCTGGGAATAGAGATCTAAAAGCGTCAAAACAGTCGTATTTATCGTCTAGATTGCCTGTTATATGAGATACCAAATGTTGAACATGGCTGAATCTCTTTACTATCATCAATTCTTTTGCTTGTACTGAGCCAAATTTGCATATTTTACCCAAATCATTTCTTGCCAAATCTACAAGCATTGTGTGCTCAGCCAGCTCTTTTTTGTCTCTTAAAAGGTCATTTTTTAACTTTCTATTTATACTCTCCTTATTGGATACCGGTCTTGTTCCTGCGATCGGAAACGTTTCAATCTTATTATTAATTACACGAAGGAGCATTTCGGGACTTGATCCGATAATAATTCGCTTATTGCGTTTGAAGAAATACATGTAGGGTGACGGATTTAGTTTCCTGAGATATTGATAAAGAAGCATAGGGTCGCCGTAAATTCGAAATTTAAATTTTCTCGAAATTACCACCTGAAAGACTTCACCTCCGTATACGTATTCTTTTGCCTTCTTCACGTTGGAAATAAATCTTCTTTTAGTAGTCTCAGAAACTGGTTTTGAATAAGAGATACCCTTTGTCAAAATCGATTTCTTTGAATCTATAATTTTTTCTATTTCATTTAGCCTTGATTTTTTTCCGATGTGAAAGTAGTAAGTTATATTGTCCGATTTGTCATGAATTAATCCATCAGTATAAATCCCAAATTCCATCAAGTAAAACAAATTATTGGATCTTTTCTTTGGTAACTCTTCCCAGAATTTAATAGCCTCATAGCTCACATATCCTACTGCACCTCCAATATATCGAAGTTTTTTTTCATCAATAATTGGCATGATTCGTTTTAATTCCAAAAGAGGATCCTCCACTTTCTTTTTGTATACGGTTTTTGTCTTTTTACAAATTTTAAATAACCCTCTGTTACACTTTACGGTAAATTCTGGGTCAAATCCTATTACTGAAAATTCCGAAAGTTCCTTAGGTCCAGTTAACGATTCCAAAATGAACACATTTTGATAATGAAAATAAATTTTTTTAAAGATCTCAAATGGATCCTTATCTGTATCGATTTTTATCTTATTGAAGGTAAAGTCATTTGAACTTGAAATGATGTCTTTAAACATGAGATAGTTACTTAATCGGTATTTTAAAACATGATTTAAGGCTTTATATTTGGAATTAAAATAGGTGAGATAACAGTTCTAAAATTTTCTAAAGTTCATATACAAATTGACTATATAATGATTTTGAAAACAATAGAAAATTAGTTTATTGTTTTACAAAGTGGTAATTGCTTTAAACTATCTTTTATTCGACCGGATTTTCTAATTTTAAATAAATAATGGTTCATAGTGCGCGTGGGCAGAACTATACATTCATACGAGAATTAGATGGATGAGAGTAAAATATAGGGGCCACTCTTTTATAGGACAAAATACTATCTACTCTCAATGTATCAAAAAATAGGAATTCTAGTAGTGCTAGCAAGCGTGCTATTATCTGCAGCAGTACTTGTGACTCCAAGTATTAAGGTTGCAAATGCCCAGGGGAATGAGACTCAGGGGAACCAAACTATGGCCCAGGGATTGCCCATCGATGTGTGGATTAAAATCTTGAAAGAAAAAAATCCAGCACTTAAGGACGTAGAGCAAGATTCGAAGGTGAATGACGCTATTGGAAAGATCAAGGCAATGCAAGACCCGAAGCAAGCAGTTGAAACATTTAATGCATTGCAGGCGTTGCAACAACTGATGAACCTAAAATCGGCTCAAGAAGCCAAATAATTTACTCCAACTCTTCATTTTTTTTAGATAAGAAATACAATCATTATTAACGATTAGTAAAGACAGAGTTCATTATCTTAAAATCGGTAACACATACTTAGAACTCTCACGCTTTAAAGCATGATTTAAATCTTATGAGATCAATATTTTACAAGTTTGTTAGATAATGGCATTGAGTATTGAAAAGCAACTCTAAACGTATGTTATTGTTATCTAGTAACTACTAATATGTGAATTTAAGAAATTTTTTAATTAGCGGTCAATTATATTAGTGGTCGCCAGCGGTTTTCTGCCCATGAAACCCTCATCTTTTCTATGCCAAAATTTTATCTCATTCTCACCCTCTTTCCAACAGAGCCACACTTCTTCATCAAATCTTAGTGATGGAAAATCTAATAGGCCCTCGTCTACACTTTTAATCATGACCCCCTTATTTTCCAATTCTGCTATTTTCTGATACAAGTTAAATACAGAGCGATTTAGTTCCTGTTTTTTACTAATAAAAGGAGTTAATTTAGTTCCTTCGTTGATCATTCTCTGTAATTCCTCTTGAAGTTTAATCACCTTATTTTTTTGAATAGTAATACTTGAAAATAATTTTTTTACATCTGGTAAAATTCGATTAGCATCTTGTGGGGTAAAGTAGGGAGGCATACATTTCAAAAATTAAACAAGCCAATTTAATCATTATTATTGTCATTACTTATAGTAATACTGATGGCAGAGTTTTCCCTTGAAAGGTTCCAAAAATCCTACTTTTTGGGTATACCTCTTCGGATCTTATTTAAATCACCCAGTCCATGTGAGTAAACTTCCCAGGTATTTGATCTTCCAAACAGATTGTCCAATTTATCCGAAGCGTTGACAGAGAATTTATTTAATGCGAGATGAATTGATTCATGGCTTATAATCGAAGACGCTATTTCAGCCGTTTTGCCCATCGATTCATATTCCCTCCAAGACCGATAATTAGAAATAAAAGCTCGAGACTTGCCGTAATAAGATACAAACATGAGACCCCTTCTTCCCACCATCCCACGCAACCGAAGATCAGCGACCATTTATTTTATTTAGCTTTTATAATATTCATTAATGTTTACAAGATTATTCTGATCAGTGCATATTAATTTTAGGATAATAAAAATGCCAATATCAATGAATTCTTATAATTATTATTAAGAATTTCTTAGAATACTAAGAAAATTTGATCATATTCATTTTAATGATAGTAGTCAATATATTTATTTATATGTAAAGTTTGGCGACAAAAGTTATACTCTTTTAAAACATAGGGTAATTTGTCAAGAAATGGCAAGATTAAAACTACTAAATAAATCATTGATTTTAGAAAATAATTACTCCAATTCATTAAATTTGACTCTGGACGCAATTGGGGTTGGTCTAAGATCGGTAAACCCCGTATGCTTGATGAAAAAATCAGTAAAATTGAGTAACAATAATTTGAGCATATTTAATTATAATGGAGAGAAGCTAGTCCTCGATTTTGCATCCTTTAAATCCACATACTTGATCGGAGCAGGTAAAGCAACGGCATCAATGGCTGATGCTTTTATCAAAATTCTTGGTAGCAACAAAATCAAGGAGGGCTGCATAACAGTTCCTTATGGAATAAAACTGAAGAATAATTTGTGTGCAATAACTTATGCTTCACATCCAATACCCGATTCCAGTGGAGTCCTTGGTACGAAAAAAATACTGAAATTATTGGAAAAGGTAACTAGAAATGATTTGCTTGTAGTGCTGCTATCAGGAGGGGCTTCAGCTCTTATGCCTTTGCCCTTAGATATCATTACCTTAAGCGAAAAGCAGAATTTAACAATGAGACTCTTGTCAGCAGGAGCAACAATTGACGAGTTAAATACTGTTAGGAAACACCTTTCTAAAATCAAAGGTGGTGGACTCGCAGACATAATTAATAAAAAATTTTCAGTACTAACATTAATCTTGTCAGACGTTGTTGAAGATAAGATTGATGTAATTGCTTCAGGTCCTACTGTTCCGGATACAACTACTTTTGAGGACACAAAAAAGATACTGGTAAAATACAAACTATGGAGAAATCAGAAACTTATCTCTAAAAAACTAAGGATCCTCATTAATAGTGGGGTATCAGGAAAAATTAAGGATACACCCAAGCCAGGTAACCCTGTATTTACTAATATTCATAACGTTATAATTGGAAATAACAATATTGCATGTAAAAATATCAAATTGTTTTTAGAAAGAAAAGGAGTAAAGACAATGTATTTGGGCTCAAAATTCACTGGAAAATCTACCTCTGTCGGAGAATTTCTGTTCAGACTTGTCCATGATTTTCCTACAATATCAACTCCGTACGCGTTTGTTTTCGGAGGAGAAACAACAGTGGATTTGGAAAATAAGATAAATGGCAGGGGTGGAAGAAATCAAGAGGCGGTACTTTCAGCTGCGGCACATTTTGAGCATTTGGATAATGACATGGACTTTTCAATTGCAAGTTTTGGAACCGATGGGATTGATGGAAATTCCCTCGCAGCAGGGGCTGTTATAAATCCGAAGGTTCTACTGAGAATAAGACATAAGAAATTAAAAATATCGAGATATCTAAATGCCCACGACAGTAACACCTTATTTGACAAGGTCAACGCTGCATTATACACAAAAATCACAGGTACGAATGTAAATGATGTCTCAATAGTATGTAGGCTTAGGTAAAAGAGATTGAAAGAAAATACTAATGAGTACTTATTCGAATTCTAAAGGAAGAGTAAAAATAAATGTAGCTCCATTTCCGTTTTCATTATTAAAGCCGGTGATCTTGCCGCCATGAGATTCTATTATGTTCTTAGAGATGAATAAACCCAAGCCAGTTCCTTGGTCTGATCTTGATACGAACTTATCAAATAGCCTACTTGATATGTCTTTATCTATCCCTTTTCCAGTATCGGTAATTATTATTTTTAAAATAGCACTTTCTACGCTTGCTATGATCGCTATAGTTCCTTCATCCGTAAATTTAATTGCATTATTAATTATATTTGATATGACCTGGGTAATTCTATATTTATCAGCAAGTACCTTTACATGAAGTGGTTCATAAGTAATCTTCACTTTTCTATTTTTTGCCATATCATTCTCAATCTGCCTGGAATATTCCGTTACTAATTGTGATAAAATTTCATCGATATCAAAAGGAGTTTTGTTCAGTTTTAATGATTTTCCTTCAATATTAGTGACATCTAATATATCTGCAGCTAGTCTGTCTAATCTTTTTGCATTCCGAATTATAGAAGATACCTGTTCTTTGCTTATAGTGGCAGATTCATTGTCGCTAATGTCATTTTCAATTAATTCCGCCTCACCCAATATTGGCATTATAGGAGTCCTCAATTCATGGGCTGCGACATTAATAAACTCCTTTTGCATATTATCGTGAATCTCGAGTTGTTTGTTTGCTGATGCAAGTAGACTGTTAGATTCAGTTAGCGATTCATTTGTTTTCTTTAATTGCACCGTCCTCGATTCTACTGCTCCCTCTAATCTCTTATTCCAAGATAGTATCAAAAAAGCAATTCCAAATGTTATAGATCCTACAACTATAATCACAATAGTACTGAAATTCTTTTGCTGATTTATCAGGTAACCAACATTAGAAGCCAAACTATGTGGTGTGCTAATATATAATGACCAAAGAAACTCTCCATCCAGTGTAATTGGCTGATAAGCGATTGTAGTCATATTATCACTAAAAGATATATCTCTTAAGCCTGAACCTCCTGTTAATGAGCTAGACAGTATGTTATTGTAGAGGCTCTTAATTTCCGGTGGAATAAGATCTTGAAACTCGGATGACAAATAATTTTTCCCAACAACATCCCTGTTTTTTGAATACAGAATTACCCCGTTCTTATCTATTAAACCTACATTACTTGCAAATTCTGGTGAAAGTTCCTTTTGTAAAAATTCTCCCAGCTTTGCTAAATCAATTGTTGTAAAAACTAGCCCCTTATAACTTGTGTTATTTGATTGAGTAGAGTTCACTGTAGTGGTAAGGTTCATGTTACTTTTGATTACTGGATAAGATATGAATAACACAGGAAATTGATTATTAACATTAATAATACTGCTGAAATAAGTGGTATTGCTTGCCTTTGGAGATAAAAAAAGGTCTGACAAATTTGCTTTGATACCCTTATAATTACTTGCAATAGTGTTATTACTCGTTTTAGAAACATCCTCACCGTTCACACCAATCATATGATATCCGTTGGTCAAATCTCTAGTTGAGGTCTGGGCAGAATCAAGTAATCTTTGAATATTCTTATCTTTAATATCTAATAGAGATATCGAATTACTCAAGCCCTGCAAATTATTGGAAATAGACTCCATACTCCTAACCAAAATACGTGAAAGTTGGTATACCTCAATTTTGGCATTGGACCTAACGTCTTGAGACGAAATATTTGCAATTTCATTTGCCGTGAATGAAGAATATTGATATGAAATTATTGATAGTCCGATCCCAATTATAGCAATTATCAGAAGAATAATGACGTTGTTTCTGGAAAAAGTCGTGCCAAGCAATAAAGTACAATAATTATTAAAAAGTTCTAATAGATAAATTAACTGTGTATAAAATCATCATCTTCAAGAACTTTATTAGTTAAGAAAAAGAAATCTATCTAGTATAACTATTTTCTAAACAATTTTAATATATGTTTTTGTTTGTTTGTGCGGGCTCAGAAAACAAAGCAGAGCCCACACAGCTACAGAACTTCACTCGTCTAGACATTATGTTATGAATGATAGATTATCAATATTATTTACTGGTCTGTTACCTTAAAGGTTTTCATCTCTGCACGACACTTCTGACAAACCCATTTTTCTCGATTTTTGATGGAGATAAGAGTTAGTTCAGCGCCATCAAACTGTTCATTGCAGTAGCCACAACGCTCAACTCCAATACAACGAGCAGTTACTCCATGAAAATAGCTTGGTATTCTCTGGTAAAGATTTGGGTGAGTGTCTCTGGTATTGTCCATTATACTCGAATTCCAAACAATTTCAAAAGCCGGTGAACTTTCTCTCCTTTACAAGTGGAGCAACCACAATAAGTAGAACTTCCTCCCTCTGGGATAGCATTACCATTACCAGTTTTCATTCTTTTATTGACTTCCTGGACGACTCCCATGGCCTTGGTAAAGAGTGACTGTAATTCCTGTTAGTTCTGCTGGTTTATTCTGTTAGATTGCTCGACATATGTCATGCTCTTTAACAAAGCCTGTTTAACAATGGCGTATTCTTCAGCGGTGATTTGTGCCATTATGAATAAGCTCCTTTTGGTGGATCTGGAGGCATGTTACTAACGTCTGATCCAGTGCCACGAATTAATCCTTCTGATATGCCTCTTCTGTGTGCATCTGCCTTTTGCTGTTGGCTGAGATAATTTCCCGAAAAGACATACTCGAATGGTTTCATAAAACGCTCAAATGTTTTAGGCAGGTTCACATCAGGTTCAACATTGACAGCTCGTCCTGTTCCTTCATCTTTAACTACGAATTGAATCTTGTCTGAAGCTCTCTGGTCTAGTAAAGATTTAGCTGCCTTCTCTGAGAACTTTAGCTCATACACTTTTTCTACCGTCGAGACTCCCTGGCATTGCTTTACCATTGCCTTTGCATGTGGGTCATACTCGGTTGTAAATTTATAGATGTTTTTGAACCATCGTTCCGGGAAGGTAATTGGAAACTGTAATTCATCGCCATTTGAATCATGGCCCACCACAGAACCTTTTGATAATAAAATTTCTTCAGAAGGTTTGTCGTGATTCAGGTCCTCTTGCGTTTTAACCCTGTATATGGCAGTAATAAGATACTTGGGTTCAGTTCCCTTTATGGGTAGATTGTTCTCGCCTCTGGCTAAATAATACTCATTCGTCCTGGGATCCACGCATTTTTCCAACCACTCGCGATAACTGCGCTCTGTTACATCGCCCCTTGGTGCAATAGGCCAGTCCCCTGCATCTGCATTCTTCTTTAAATCTGCCTTTGTTACGTGGTTTGCTAACACGCCTTTCAAATTTTCTTTTTCTTTCTTGAAATTTGGGTAAAAGTCCTTATACATTTCTATAGCTTATATGATTCATACACAGAAAAAAGCTTTATGATTTACCTATAATAGGAACTGATTCTGGTATGGGAGAATTACAAATTTATCAAGACATTCTGAACAGTATTTTTCCATTAACTGTGCTCTGTCTGCCTTGCGAAGATACATGCTAGTGCATTTCAACTATTTCAGCCATTTTGGAACTGCTATTTTCGGGCGAATACTTAATTAATTCTTAAGTTCTTGATCACTTCATCATGTCCAAACCATTTCGAGGCATGTCACAACCACAGATGACGCACTTACGCCCTGACATCGTTTTGATTGAACATAGCGATCCTGGAGCAGAGGATGTGCATCTTTCGACTAATACGTATGCGTTGCTGAATGCCGGTCGGATGTTACTGGTTGACACGAATGTTTCACTTCTACTCCCATTTGTGCGGCAGCTATCTGATGATGGATTCTCACCAGCTGCCTTGGTGATTACACATCGGCATGTGGTAGCATTAGGGGATGCTTTAAGTGACCTAAAGACCGAATTTAAAATTCCTTTATTGCTTCATCCGATTGATGCCAAGCACAAGCAGGCAGTGGCCGCAGGTATACCATTCGAGAACCCTATAGGTCATGAAGTCCTTAGCGAATTCGGTTTTGAGGCACTACTGTTTCCTGGTCAAACAGCTGGCTCTATCATGTTGTATTCAATTAACAACGGTGGTATTCTTCTTACTGGCGATTCAGCTTCTGGCACTTCAGCTGACCAGGCAAAAGCTGGTTTGGAACATCTGATCAGGCCGCCGATAGATACTAGTGTAGACGATGCTGAGTTACGAAGACGGTGGCTAGCTTTTTATAGACCGGTCGCAACAGTGCTGCCGTTTCATGGGACTGGATACATTGATCGATCGGCAGCGGATCTTGCTTCGATTATGCAACCATTAGTGCGCTCAGAACCCACAAACTGGGATAGCTTCCAAGATTAACGTTGTTACCATGCATAGACAATGAATTGACCGGTTGCAGTGTTACTATTTTTACAGGTATTCTTTTGTTCTTGTATTTAGTCTTAGTAGTCATCTAGTCATTAACAACATTATCGTTACTGTTTGCATGTGGATAAGTTTCAAGGTGCATTTGTAATATCTCCTGCCTCTGAAACCACATTCCACAACTGCATTTTATCCAGGTATAAACCTCGTCATAAGGATTAAATTTACAGCCTGCGATTACGTGCGAACATTGTGGATTAGGGCACCAGTCTTTTCCGGCGGCTTTAGGACACCATGAATGAAGGCAGTAAAGGCACTTGCTATGTGTAATTGCGACGCCATCGTTTAGCCGACATGTGCAGCCTTCAATTATATCCATCCTTTTATAAGTAGTCTCTCCTTCTGTCCCTTCTCCCACTCCCCCTGTCTGTTTGTGCCCTGTTGCTGAAGACGGAAGAATATCGTAATAATCTGATAAAGTAACGTTCAGCTTATGGAGAGCTGCAAGCGATACCTGTTGAATAGAAGCATTGTTAGAATTTGAATCTATTATTTCATAATGTCTTCTCTGCAGATCTCCTATCTCCTCTATTCTTTCCTTAAAACAATGGATGTATTCAAATTGGCCTTCCCTTAACTGTGAATACCATTTACCAGAATCTTTCTTGATTTGCTGTTTAACATTACACAGGAATCGTCTTGACACTGCTTTGCTGGTCTGTCTTTCTATTTCTTTAAGAAGTTCAACTTCTGGAATCTTCTTTATCGATAATGTTGCAACTATACTTTTTATGGTAGCTCTTTCATTTTTTGTGAACTTGGACACGTTCCTATATTCCCATTTTAGGAAAATAAACTTACCTTATTTTAATTGCTCCTTTAGCATTGAGAATAGTTACATTGAAAAGAATAGTTAATTTTACAAAAAATTATTTAGTATTAGATGACGATGATGATTGTATTTCGTTATTGATTTCCTCAAATTTTTCTTTTAGTTCATTAATAAGTCTCTGAATTTGTTGATTTTGTTCCTGTATGAATGTAGTTAGTTTACTAAGAATACCGCCGAGGTCCATACCCTCTCTACCTGTCCCTGATTGACCTAACATTCCTCCAAATAATTCGTTATGCATATCATGTAAATCTTGATCGTTATGATCTCGTCCTAAAATTCTGGATAGCGTTCTGATAGTGTTGTCTTGATCACCCATAACAGTTAACATTTTGCCTATACTTACACTAATGGGGTTACCACCTAATTGTTTATCAAGAAATTGTTTATTAAATCGCGCGGCATTAGTAATAACTTCTTTAGGGATATTATCGGACTTGATTGATGGTGAGTTTTGATCTGGATTTGACATTTGATCTATATGTGTGATAAAAACTATATATGTATAAGATAAACTTGCTCACCTTGAGATATTGACACTGTAAAAATAAAGTTATTTATTTTATTTAATGTTTAATACCACCACCCATCTTTGAGAGTTTATGAAACAAGGGGGGCTTTGTCCCAAGTGCAAAAAGGGTCATATGCATTTCCAAGGGAAGCGCGATGTTTACCGCTCAGAATCAAAGAAGCCATTTAGACCACTCGACGAAAAGACAGGATTAGTATGTGATAACTGCGGTAATAAACAAAAAGACGAACATCGGAGTGTATCTGATGATGTGCCTGTAAGTGCCGGCATGGTGACGGCCAAAGTAACAAAGGGCAAAACTAAGACTAAGAAAAATGTGTTAGCGCCGAAAAGCTCTAACGTAAACAAGATTAAGAAAGAAACTACTATGCCTAAATCATGTTTTTGTGGATGTGAACAGTTTAGTTTTAAAATGAATAAAGAAATAGTAGATAATGATCCACAGCACTTATACTATAACATATGTAGTAACTGTAATCATTCATTAGGTTCTCATATTGCTGTAGTCAGGAGCAAACAAGCAGACTGAGTTGGTCCGTTCCTTCACA
>Ga0164305_10000017_pt1 | contig 40725 bp, 34 predicted proteins | sample Whisoiple_237_MG_FD_110215 | JGI IMG/M metagenome (GOLD analysis project Ga0164305, IMG submission 110215) | Soil microbial communities amended with pyrogenic organic matter from upstate New York, USA - Whitman soil sample_237_MG | ecosystem: Environmental > Terrestrial > Soil > Agricultural...
ATTGACAATCAAGCATCCAGGATACAAGCCCCCGGATTCATCCGTCCAGAAATAAAAAACCTGTATCCGATAAAGGAGCCCCCGAATTTATCCGTGGGGTCAAGGCTTTAATCTAAAATCTAAAATCTAAAATCGATTGACTCTGCAGATGAATCTGGGGGCTTGAACTAAGGTTTCAACTTTTTTGCTCTCGACAACAGGATTTGTAGGCAAGTATCCGTCTTTAGGTGAAGTCACGATTTATGCCAAAAAAGAGCGACTATTTGACGACTGATGGTTTTGCTAACTAGCTGATTTCCTTGAGGACTGAGGTGAATGCTGTCTCGATACAAAGTTGGAAATTCGGCCGCACAATTGAAAATGGGAAGAAAATCTATGTAAGTAATTTTCTCTGTTTCTACGAGTTCGGCGAGACGCGCTCTAGCATTGACTTCCCAGTCGCGAGGGCCCGGGCCGCCGAGTTCGCCCCGCTTGGGCGTGACGGCTAGCAAAAACTCGACGTTGGCGGATACAGCTATTTTCTGGATTTGGCGAATAGCCTCTAAGTTGCAGCCTACTACATCGCCGCTTGTGGCTCCGGGTGCTGCCAATTGGCTAGTCGGCACTGCAGGTAGCAGGTAGCGGCTCAATAACTCTAGCGTAGCCGATCGGGGTTTGCGATCCGGGTAAGATCGATCGCGCCCCACAACCAGAGCACAAGGAGTCGATGCAAACAAATCGTCCGTATTGAGCAGCAAAACCACAGCCTTTGCCCCAAAAACACCGAACCGCTTGGCGTAAGCAAGTTGATTCCTCGGCCCCCAAGAATTGGCTGAGGCGTTGAGAACTTCAAAATTTGAATAGTTGACTTGTGAACCTAATTGTGCATCGCTCGCCCGATGCTGTACTAGCAGTCTCAAATTCCGAGCCATAATTTCCGAGATCGTATCTGTCTGATGTGTCCACCAACCGCCGTTGGCGACAGAATCTCCCAACAGCAAGACTCGCAGAGTTTTTGGAGAGGCGATCGGGGCGATCGCTCCGCTACGCATCGAATACTCGTTAATCTCAATCCGGTTGCCCAAGCGACGCACCTTCTGGTTGGGCGCCAACAAATAGCCGCACTCGGCATCGGCAATATAAATCAAGGGATTACCAAAACCCAGCAGCACCCGCAAGAGCACTTCGATTGCCGCCCCCAATCCTGCGGTGACAGCCAAAATTATGAGAACAACTTTCACCAGTCAACCTCGATAGAGAAGGATAAACCCTGCCGACAACAAGGTATAAAAAAGAATGCAACTGCAGTCAAGCTTTCAGCCCCGATTGTAGTCAGCAGATTTTAGATTAAAGATTAAAGCATTGACTCCACAGATGAATCTGGGAGATATCGCTAAAATCTAAACTTTTTTGCTTTCCAGGACTCCTGCCTAGAAGCAAGTATCCGTCTTGAAGTGAGGTGAGCGGGTCGCCTATGTAAAATCTAAAATCTAAAATCTAAACTGTTATGGCTGCGGGGTTTGAGCAACTGGGCGACCCGATTAAGTCAACTGAATCGCCCCCGTGGATATAGAATTCTAGAATATACCGTCAAAATCCGCCGTCAGCCGTCAGTAAGGAACCCCACGCTTAAAAGCGGGGGCTTTCAAGACAGTCCGGCTCTGTGAGCGAGATTGAACCGAAAGCCCAAACCTTACCAGAGACAGGATCAGACCTACGTTTTTTGAGTCACGATACCGGAAAATGCGACGCTAGTTTTCCGCTCTATCGCTGAGAGTTAAACAGGCTTAATGGGGTCAAACCAGTGCTTTCAGCCTAACAAGCTCACTAAACATTCTCGAAGCGAACATTACCCCGAAAGGGAGATTGAGGCAACCATGCCTCACCGGAGAGGCAACCCGACCTCTCCAACCCCGAAAGGGGATTCAAGGCGACGGTCGTCGCAGCCGCCTTCCTCCCCATGCGTAAAGTCAGGGGCTTCCCGCTCGTTTTTTGGTGAACTTGGTGGTTTCAGGAAAATCCGTGGACTTAAAACAAATATTCAAAACGCCGAATCCCATAATCGGTGTCGTACATTTACAGCCTTTGCCAACTTCTCCCCGCTGGGGCGGGAACCTCAAAGCTATTATCGGAAGAGCCGAGCAAGAGGCTACAGCGCTGGCTTCTGGTGGCGCAAACGGTATCATTGTCGAGAACTTTTTCGACGCTCCTTTTGCCAAAGACAGCGTAGATCCGGCTGTGGTAAGTGCCATGACTCTGGTAGTTGAGAGGCTAACAAATCTCGTGACGCTGCCGATCGGCGTTAACGTGCTGCGAAACGACGCCCACAGCGCGATCGCTATCGCCTCCTGCACAGGAGCTCAATTCATCCGCGTCAACGTCCTCAACGGCATCATGGCTACAGACCAAGGCTTAATTGAAGGTCAAGCTCACCAGCTACTGCGCTACCGCCGGGAATTGGGCAGCGATGTCAAAATATTAGCAGACGTGTTAGTCAAGCACGGGCGCCCCCTAGGCAGCCCCAACTTGACCACAGCCGTCCAAGAGACGATCGGGCGAGCTTTAGCCGACGCCGTAATCCTTTCCGGCTGGACAACTGGTAGCCCTCCCAATCTCCAAGACTTAGAACTCGCGAGTGCAGCAGCGGCGGGAATTCCAGTTTTCATCGGTAGTGGCGCCTCGTGGGAAAACATTTCCACCCTCATGCAGGCCGCTGACGGCGTAATCGTATCGAGTTCCCTGAAACGAAACGGCCGCATCGAGCAGCCTATAGATCCGATCCGCGTCAGTCAGTTTGTAGAAGCCGCCCGCCGCAGCTTGTCACAGAAAGAGCGCGAACAGGAAAATAGAGATGCTAATGGCTCAAGAGGGCCAACACCGGAACCGGGCAAAGTCACAAGTAAAACGTAAAATGGGAAGGGGTAATGGTAATCGGTAACGGGTAATCGGTAACGGCTAATCGGTAATCGCTGAAAACGAAGAGCTAACCGTGAAAAAATAACCAATTATCAATCACCAATTCCCAATTTCCTTGATTCACGACACGGAAGTCACAGATACACGGATAGCTATTTCTTGTCTCTGACTTCTGACGTTTTCCCTCAACATCCATCCGTTCAATCCCTTAAAACCCTGACATTGCTAGTTGCCCAAATTCCTTCTTCTTTCAACGTCCCAATTATTAATTACCCAATCAAAAAATGATTCGCCGACGTTCAACCCCTTGGATTCATCGCTGGTCTAGGACTGTGATGGCAGCGATCGCAGCCATAGGCGTCGTAGAAACGGCCTATCTCACGATCGCTAAATTCACCACTGGCTCGGTCATTTGTCCCACCAGCGGCTGTGACAAAGTTCTCAACAGTCCCTACGCTACAGTCTTTGGCACAGTGCCTTTAAGTTTGTTAGGTTTTTTAGCTTACCTGAGCATAGCAATCCTGGCATTGGCTCCCAAAGCTGTAAATCCCGACACCAAGAAAGGACTGCACTCTCAACTAGAAAACAAAACTTGGCAAGCGCTGTTTATCATCACCGCTGCGATGGTAATTTTCAGCAGCTATTTGATGTATTTGATGGCTTTTGAAATTCAGGATCTGTGCATTTACTGCGTCACTTCTGCCTTATTTTCGCTGTCGCTGTTTGTGCTGGTGCTAGTCGGACGCGAGTGGGAAGATATCGGACAGTTGGTGTTTACAGGCATTTTGGTGGTAATGGTGAGTTCGATCGGTGCTTTGGGACTTTATAACAGCGTCAACTCACCTCCTCCTACTGTCTCTACCGCAGGTATTGCACCCCCTGCCGTCACTACAACCTCCGGTCCGGCCGAAATTGCTTTGGCCCGCCACCTCCGACAAATCGGCGCTAAAGAGTACGGCGCTTACTGGTGTCCCCACTGCCACGACCAAAAAATGCTGTTCGGCAAAGAAGCAGCCAAAATAATTGATTATTTTGAATGCGATCCCAGGGGGCAAAATTCCCGCGCTGAAATTTGCCAAGCTGCTGCTGCGAATGTTAAAGGTTTCCCGACTTGGGAGATTAATGGTCAGTTTTATTCGGGGACGCAATCTTTGGGTAAACTCGCTGATTTATCCGGTTACACGGGCCCCCGCAACTTTCAAAACTGACAGGAAAGTTGCAGATGTTAGATGACAGATTTTAGATTGATGGGCAGGAAATATCCTGGTTTTTAACTTAGTTGATCGCGGGTTCGTGCTGCGAAATCAATCTAAAATCTTACATCTATAATCAATAAAAAAATAGTAAAAATTATTGAGAACGAAAACTTTTAAAACAAGTTGTGGGTTTCTAGTATTTAAATCGGCGAATAACTACTAAAACTTTTACATAAAAATGCCAGAAACCGGGTTTCTGCTTCCAAAATGATTGTTGAAATGACATATTTTGGTGGCGCGAAACCCGGTTTCTGCTCTTGCAGCCCGATCGCACCGAAAAACCAAAAAATTGGATAATCTCAAATCTCCAATCTCAAATCGACTCGCCCGCAGCGAAAAACCAAAAAATTGGATAATCTAAAATCTCCAATCTCAAATCTCAAATCGACTCGCCCGCAGCGAAAAACCAAAAAATTGGATAATCTAAAATCTCCAATCTCCAATCTCAAATCGACTGAGCCGATCGCCTCGGAGATGTAAAACCTATACCTACTAGTAGTTTAGATGCTCACAGGGCGATGCCCAAATCCCCAAAATATGCTAAAAAATATCAAAAAATGGGTCGATCGAGAACGCCGAGTATTGATTACTGCGAGTGCCGTGGCTAGTACGGTGATTGTAATGCGCTGGTTCGGATTTTTTCAGGTGTGGGAATGGACTGCTTTCGACCACTTTGTGCGCTGGCGGCCGGCCGAACCAATTGACTCGCGCATCGTCATTGTAGAAATTAAGGAAGCTGACTTGCAAAAATACGGCTACCCAATTTCGGATGCTGTCTTGGCCCAGTTGCTGCAAAAATTGCACGCTGGCAAGCCGCGGGCGATCGGCCTCGACGTTTACCGAGATTTGCCAACTCAACCGGGTAACGCCGAATTGCTCAAAACTTTTAAAACTATTCCCAACTTAATCGGGATTGAGTTGATGCCAGACGAAACCCGCTTCGGAGTTCGCCCGCCTCCGGTACTTGACAAGCTCGATCGAATCGGTTTTAACAACGTTGTCACCGACGCTGACTCAAAAGTGCGGCGAACTTTGCTCTACGCTTGGCCCGGAGACGGCAAAACTCATCAAAGTTTCGCACTCAGACTGGCTTTGCTTTACCTCAAAAGCGAAGGAATTTCCCCTCAACCAGCAAGAATCAATCCTAAATACTTGCAGTTAGGCAAGGGGGTTTTTCGACCTTTTCAACCGAATGACAGTGCTTACGTTCGCTCGGACAGCCGTGGCTATCAAATTTTGACCAACCTGCGCGGCCCGCGAGGCAGTTTTCGCACTGCATCGATGGGCGACGTGCTCTCTGGCAAAGTACCTGCTGATTTTGTACGATCGCGCGTTGTCTTGATCGGCTCAAATGCCCCCAGCCTCAGAGACTTTTACCAAAATGCTTACAGTTCAGGTTGGTTTGCTCCTCCCCAGCAAATACCGGGAGTCGAGCTTCAGGCTCATTTCTTGAGCCAAATTTTGAGTGCAGCCATCGATGGGCGCGGGGGTATCAATGTCTGGCCAGAGGCTGCGGAGTTGCTGTGGATTTTACTGTGGTCTTGGGCGGGAGCAAATGTGAGTTGGAATTTGCGATCGCTTGGTCGATCGGCTTACTGTTTATTAAGTATCTGTCTAGGTCTGAGTGCCAGTTTATACTTAGCTTTTTTAGCCGGTTGGTGGCTACCGTTAATTCCTCCCATCCTCAGTCTTGTGGGTTCTGGTGTCGCAGTTGTCGGTTATCTGGCTCACTTGCAAGAAGAATTAAAACGGTCTAAAGAATTTTTACAATCGCTAATCGATACAATTCCCGACCCCATTTTTGTCAAAGATCGAAATCACCGCTGCGTAGTTTTGAATCAGGCATATTGTCGGTTTATTGGCTATCCTTTAGAAATTTTAACTTGCCGAACCGATTACGATTTATTTCCCCAAGCCGAAGCCGAGATATTTTGGCAGCAAAACGAATTAGTATTTCAAACTCACCAGCCGCGAGAAAATGAAGAATATTTTACTGACGCTAACGGAATTACTCATCTGATTGCCACTAAAAGATCCCTGCATAAAGATGCTGCCGGCAACCTATTTTTAGTCGGAGCAATCAGAGATATTACCGAGCGCCAACTTCGGGCAAATGCCCTAGAACAAAAAAATGCTGAGCTCAGCCACCAAGCTTATCACGATGCTCTGACCGGTTTGCCCAACCGCCAAATGTTCTACGAATGCTTGCATCAGTCTCTAGAAAGAGCCTCCAGCAATCAGGAATTGGTAGCTTTACTGTTTTTAGATTTAGATGGATTTAAGTCAATCAACGACACTCTCGGACACAATGTGGGCGATTTACTCTTAAAAACAGTTGCCAGTCGGCTCAAAAAATGCTTGCGCGGCAGCGATACTATCTCGCGGTTGGGTGGCGACGAGTTCACAGTCATTTTGCCCGCAATTCCAGGTCGCGAGGAAGCTGCGAAAGTAGCTAAAAAAATTTGCGACGCCATCATGCAGCCTTTTATTTTAGAAGAACATACAGTTTCTGTAACTACAAGTATTGGCATTAGTTTATATCCCCTTGACGGTCAAGAGCCAGAGATTTTAGTTAAGAATGCTGATGTTGCGATGTATCGTGCTAAGGAACGCGGGAAAAATCAATATCACTTTTATTAATTAAGATAGTTAAAAACATAATGCAACTGTAGGTAAAGTCCCCACTCCGATCTTGATAAGTCATTTGTATTTATTCAATTTTTTATCTAAAATATCAATTATTTCAGACAAAATTTGAGCAATTTGTAGACCTAAAACCCTAATTGGGCCGTGAGGGAGATATTATTTCAGGCTTCCCCCGTGCAGCTAACTTAAAAAAATAGCTCGATCCTTAAACTGTAAACCATCTAAGCTTTTTGAAACCGTTCAAAAAAATGTTCAAAGTAGTGAAATCTAAAATTTAGAATTACATAATTTAAAATCCTCTAATCTGTCATCTGTCCTTAGATAGATTTAGGCAAATATAAGACTTATGAGACCAACTTGCCGTCTCATCTAAATGTTACAAAATATTAAAATAAATCACAACCTGAAACCAAAGTCAAATCGCTAAAAAGCCTTAATGTAAACAAATTTATGTAAACTTATGAAAGTTAATTAAAGTAAATGTAAAAATATCAGTGGAAATACTGAAATTGATAGATATAATAGGTGGTACAGACGTGGATCTATTGCGGTGATTTGAATAAGGCTGTGAATACTATGCGTACATTGATTGAGCTCACAACAACGGCAACCCTGACTGCCTGCCTGCAAGTGAATACAGTCGGCACCGCAAATGCGGCTAGACTTGCCAGCAACTCAACCACCAACTTCACAAAAGATCGATCGACCTCCACGGTTTGGACACTTGCACAAACCTCTAGGTTTCCAAATTATCCCAAACAATACGAACCACCCCCGAACGGGAACCCCAAAAGTGACGGTACGGGGACGCGCTGAACCCAATTTTTTAATTTCCTACTCCCGAACATTCACCCTCAACGAGATTTGTGGGCCATAGCTTTAGACACGGGAGGGAAAGCGATTGACGGTTAAAAGCGCCGTCCGTAGCCTCACAGCTATTGACACTGGGAGGGATTTTCAATAAAACCTATGTCAACACAACGTCCGCAGGTCACAATTCCTGATACAGAGATACACTCACTACGGTCATCAAATGTGGAGCAAGAATTCCGAATCTTTGTTGCTCTTGACCACGCATACGCTAATTCTGACAAAGCCTATCCTGTCCTCTACCTGCTAGATGCTAATGCAGTTTTTGGAACAGTTACAGAAACAGCTCGCTTTCTGGCAATGCTTAAGGAAATACCGGAAATTATCATTGTCGGTATTGGCTATCCGATCGACAGTTTTGCAGAGTCAGCAGCTTTCAGGACGCGAGACTATACCATCACCACCGTGGATACATGGTACCAAGAAACTTTCAAAGCTGTACAACCTGATGCTCCCCAATATGTTGGTTCAGGTGGAGCAGCCAATTTTCTCCAATTTGTTGGCAAAGAACTAATGCCTTTTGTCAATACAACTTACAGAACTATTCCTGAAGATAGCGCTATCTGCGGTAGTTCATTTGGTGGTTTGTTCGCACTTTATGCGTTATTCCACCAACCTGATACTTTCCGGCGCTATATCATTGGCAGCCCGACGGTATGGTGGGACGAATCAGCGATTCTCAACTATGAAAAGGATTTTGCGGCTAACAACACCCGTTTATCAGCAAAGGTGTTCATGTCAGTAGGTTCTTGTGAAAGCGATCGCATGGTGGCGGGTTTCCAGGAGATGGCTGGGATCATGCAACATAGGCAATATCAGAATTTGGAACTGATAACACATATGTTTGAGGGCGAGACTCATGTATCCGTTACTCCAGCAACAATTAGTAGAGGTTTAAGAGCCGTTTTTACTTAGGGTTGCGACTTGACACATTGCGGAAATACGGCATCCAGTTAGATATTCAGACCAGCCAAAAACTCAATCAGCAATTGATTAACCTCAGTTGGACGTTCTTGTTGAATCCAGTGTCCGGCACCCGGCAACAAAACCTTCTTCTTCAAGTTAGGCACTGTTTCCCCCATTCCATCAACAGCGTCTCGGTTCATCGCAATTACCCCGTCTTCCTCCCCTGCTACAAACAGTGCAGGCTGGCGCAGCTTCGCCCCACTCAGAAAAGCTGTTAGTTCCCAGGATCGGTCCAAGTTCCGGTACCAGTTCAGCCCGCCTCGAAAACCTGTTCGTTCAAACTCGCCTGTAAAAAAGTCGATATCTTGTTTGGTTAACCAAGCAGGAAGCGTCTCTGGTAGGGTGCCTGTGTCAAGAAACTTTTCAGACTTACTGAAGAGAGGGCGCAATCGATGCTGGGGAGGCGCGTCTCCCGATCCCGAGTAGAGTAAGATGCTTATCGTCTTGCGGACATCCGCTTCGAGTTGGGCCTCGGCTAATCCTGGTTCCTGGAAATACAACTGATAAAACTGCTGGTTTCCGCCTACCATGCGTTTCAGCGCTTCTGTAGGACGGATGGAAGTCCAAACTCTTGGCTTGTAAGGGACACTCAGCAGAACGATCGCCCTAAAAATGTCTGGTCTTAACAGGGCGCAATACCGGGCAACAACAGCCCCCCAGTCATGACCCGCGATGACCGCCTGTTCTTGATTGAGGGCATCAACAAGACCAACAATATCTGCGGTTAATTCGAGAATGTTGTAAGCTTCGATAGGTTCGGGTCGATCGGTTTGACCGTAGCCGCGTTGATCTGGCGCTACGACGCGGTAACCTGTCTCGGACAGTGCTGTTAGCTGGTGCCGCCAGGAATACCACGATTCTGGGAAGCCGTGGCACAAGATGACTAACGGGCCGGAACCCTGTTGGGCAATGTGCATCTTGATGCCATTTATATTGATGAATCGATGCGTTGCTAGCGCCATAGTTTAATCACTAAATCCGAACACTTATAGGGCTTGTGTGCTTCTAACGCTTTCTTTGTACCAATTGGTGTTCTGGATTAAAGTGTGACTGCACCAACCCGGATCGGTGAGGGGATAGTCAAGTCGGTAATGTCCGCCTCGACTTTCAGTCCGAAAAGCCGCACTTTTGAGAATTAAATAGCCGATATCCAATAAATTGCCAACTTCTCCCCAATTTCGCAGCAGCAGGCTGGTTTCCTCATCGGCAGGTGAGAAATCAAGGATTTTTCCAGGCCGCAACTTCAGCAAAGTTTGACTCAATGGCAACGAGGCAAATTCTTGCCGCCAAATCTCAACTTGGACGATCGCACTTTCCAAATCAGCCGAACCCCGGCAAATTCCCGCACTCTGCCACACCAAATTCGGCAATTCGACCCGCAACTTTTGGATCGCCTCAATATCCTTTTCAGAAATCGATTTTTCCAAGATTTCCCCTGCCTCGAACCGATCGGCGAATGCCTCGGGCCTTCCACCTTCTAGCTGCAAAAGTCCCATCTGCGCCCCAAAAACCAGACATTCCAGCAGCGAATTGCTCGCCAACCGATTAGCGCCGTGTACCCCCGTGCTCGCAGTTTCTCCCACCGCGTACAAACCCGGAATCGAAGTTTGGTTAAACTTGTCAGCGACAATCCCTCCCATCCAGTAATGGGCCGCGGGCGTCACCGGCACCGGTTCGGAAAAAATATCAATTCCCCAGTCAGCGCACACTTGAATAATATTCGGAAACCTGTAGCGCAGTCGATCGACCGCAATCGGGCGCAAATCCAGCCAAACATGAGGTTCCCCCGTCTTCTGCAAGTGGCGGAAAATTGCGCGGCTGACAACATCCCGAGGGGCGAGTTCCCCGCTGGGGTGAAAGTCAAAAGCAAAGCGATATCCCTTACTGTCAACCAAATGAGCTCCTTCTCCGCGCACCGCTTCGCTAATGAGAAACCGAGGCGCGCCCGCTTTGCTCAGCGCCGTCGGATGAAACTGCACAAATTCTAAATCTCGCAGCAGCGCCCCGGCGCGCCAAGCAATTGCCACCCCGTCCCCGGTACTTACCGACGGATTGGTCGTTTGAGCAAAAACCTGTCCGCCCCCGCCTGTCGCCAGCACCACGGCTTGGGCCTGCAGCCACTTGACTTGTGAGCCGCAAATCGAGCTAATCCCCTGACAGCGGCCGGTTTCGTCTAGCCACAGACTCAAAGCAAAGGCAGGGGATACGAGTTGAATGTTTTTGCGGCTCAATACTTTTGCTGTCAGCGTACTGATAACGGCTTTGCCCGTAGTGTCGGCGGCGTGGAGCACTCGGCGGCGGGAGTGGGCGGCTTCTAGGGTGAGAGCTAAATCTGGGCCGGTGCGATCGAATGCAACGCCCATTTTGACCAAGGAGTCAATGCAAGCAGCAGCTTCCTCGACTAAAAATTTCACCGCCTCCAAATCGCAAAGACCGGCTCCCGCAGCCAGTGTATCCTGAACGTGCAGCGCTGCGGAATCTTCAGGGGCGATCGCCGCCGCAATCCCTCCTTGAGCCCAATCGCTGGCAGAAACAGGCAGGGTATTTTTATTGATCAAGCCCACCTGCAAATGCTCTGGCAGGCAAAGTGCTGTGTACAAACCTGCCGCGCCAGCACCTATTACCAATACGTCAAATTTGTCAGTCATAAGTCTGCCGCCAGTCAATTTTAGATTTTAGATTTTAGATTTTAGATTTTAGATTTTAGTCTACAGATGAATCTGGGGACTTGAACTAATGTCAGTCAAGGGATTTTAGATTTTAGATTTTAGATGAATCAGGGGAACCCGCTTATTTCAATCTAGCGAATTTTGGTCGGCTTTTGCCCAATGGTGGTTGAAAGTAAGTCTTGAGAAATTAAAGGCAGAAGTCATCAGCCTAAGAGAAAAAAATCTTTTCTTTCTGCCGAATACCTTCTGCCCAATGACTTATACCTTCAAATGAGACCCGGTGCTACCTAGTCGTAGAGACCATTATTCAACCGGTTGTCTCCTTCAATAAAGACTGATTCAACATCAGTTACGGTGAATTTGTCCATGTTAGCTTGCAGCACTTTTTTCTGAGCTTCCGTCAAGTCTGAAATATTGAGTACGTCCTCAACCTTTTCGTAAGGAGCATTCTTAATAATTAGTCGAGCTAAAGTGGGATACAACCCTCGAAATTCCCGAAAATCCCGGACGGCGCTGTTGTTCAAATCAAGTTTTTTGCCGTATTCTGTGGCAAGCTTCTCATCGGCGCGATTGGTTCTAGCCGGAGCTTCAACAGCTAGGAGCGAGGAGGATGGCAAGACGATACGGCTTAAGGACGCCGCCATCGCGCTTTGGTCTCCTGCCCATGCAAAGCAGCCCAGCACTAAGCCCAATACTGCCAATAGACGACCCAATCGTTTCATGAAGTTTTGTCTCCCAATTTCATACACAGCATTTATGTAGAGACTACCATTTTGCTTATGCAGTTTTTCAGATAAATCCGCAATAGGTAGATGGCTGTTATAAACTTTACATTTAGGTATTGACAAAGCAGACGATATATGATATACAGCGACTTTGAAGCATCGCAGGCAAGTTGATCGAAGGCACTCCCAATTAAAAGCTCGGACTGCCATTTTAAAGGGTTAATTTTTGCCCGGTACGGAATTTTCTAGCTATTGAGAACTCTTTCCTTTCCTTTTGAGAAAAGCGTTCAAGTCAGCATAAGTACCGCCGTAAGCCACGCTGGGATGGTCGTAACCCTTCAAAGAAACGGTGTGCTGCTCGAAAGCGCCCTGGGCCCCCAATTGCGTCAGGTATTTGTAGGTAGTTTCTCCCACAGCGATATCCTTGCCGATTTGCTTAGTGCAAGATTCAAGGCGAAATGCTGCGTTTACAGTATCTCCCAAAGCGGTATAGTCCGATCGGTCGCTGCTGCCAGAATTTCCTACCATTGCATAACCGGTATTGATGCCAGCCCCGACTCGCAAAGGAAAAGGCAGGGGGTAACGGCTGCTGAGTTCGTCTGTTGCCTTGTGCAGTTCGCTCAAAGCTTGGCAAATCCGCATCATTTCCTCGCTGCTGACACCGCTGGTTTTGTGGAACCAGACTGCCATGATGGCATCGCCAATGTATTTGTCCACCCAACTGCCGTGTTCGCGAATGATCTGTCCTGCTTTGCGGAACCAATTACCGATGACTTCCGAGAGGAGGGTTTCGTCTAGCTGCCTAGTCAAAACTGTAAAGTCTCGGATGTCCATTACCATGACGCTAATCAGGCTACGCACCGTCAAAGTCGCCGTAAAATCTTCAGAGTCTGTCTCGTGTATTGGATCGTGGCGGTGGCCGGCGGTTGGGTTGTAGAAGTCCAATTCGGTTTGACCGAAAATAATCCGATCGCCATTTCTGAGAGTTACAGGAATACTGACCCGCCGCCCGTTGACAAAAGAACCATTGCGGCTGCCCAAGTCGATCAGGTAGAACTCTCCTGTCTCCATTTGCTGTAACATCGCGTGATTGCGGGAAATCCAGCGATCTGTCAGTACAAAATTATTGTCATCGCTCCGCCCTACTGTCCAGCAATTGCTGCCGGAGAGCGGCAAGTAGCGATTGCCGCCTTTCTCTGTACGAAGTACCAAATGTGGATTGGCTTGCAAAGTCACCACAGCCCTAAAAACGACATCAAGTCAACCGGTTTGAGGTTTTAAACTTTAAATTTTAACTTTACCGCGTGGCTTATGACTGAGATTGCTGTTAAAAAACCTCAAATCGACCGTTCTCAAATCTAAAATTGTTTAGTCGATCGTCGATGCACAAAACCATACAGGATTGCCGAACCACAATTCGATCGCCAGCAAAGGTAGTTATGGTTCGATCATAAGCGAAATTGTCATGTTTTTCACCCCAAAGATCTATCTGGGGAGTTAAATTTTGTGCTTTTTTGCTGAAAATACAACTATCTACCAATATTCTACGTAATGTCACGGCTCCCACTGCGAGCCAAGTTTTATTTATACTAACGGGGCATAAAAAAACTGAAAAATGGCTCTCCGGCTCCGACCGAGAATTGTTAAACACAAGGTATCTTTAAGATTTGTTGCTTAACTTCAGGTTTTTGAAGATATCAACAAAGCCTTTTCCTCGCTGCGGCGGTCAATAAGTTGGACATACGAGAATTTTATGTTGTCGAAAAGAATTTTGCCTTGTTTGGATGTGAAAGCCGGTCGCGTCGTCAAAGGTGTCAATTTTGTCAATCTTCAGGATGCTGGCGATCCGGTAGAAATGGCTCAGGTTTACAATGATGCGGGTGCTGACGAGTTGGTGTTTCTGGACATTACGGCGACTCACGAAGACCGGAATATTATGATCGATGTGGTGTACCGAACGGCCGATCAAGTATTTATCCCTTTGACGGTGGGCGGCGGCATCCAATCCTTAGACACAATTAAAAGTTTGTTGAGGGCGGGCGCTGATAAGGTGAGTATTAATTCGGCGGCAGTCCGCGATCCGAGTTTAATTGACAAAGCGAGCGATCGATTTGGTAATCAGTGCATTGTAGTGGCGATCGACGCCCGCAAACGGCAAGACGCAGATAATCCGGGTTGGGACGTGTACGTGCGCGGAGGGCGAGAAAATACCGGCCTAGATGCACTCGCCTGGGCCAAAGAAGCCGAACAGCGCGGCGCCGGCGAAATTCTGGTGACAAGCATGGACTCGGACGGCACTCAAGCCGGTTACGATTTGGAATTAACTCGAAGCATTGCCGAAATGGTCGAAATTCCCGTCATCGCTTCCGGTGGCGCCGGCAACTGTCACCACATCTACGAAGCCGTGACTGAGGGCAAAGCAGAAGCTGCACTGCTGGCTTCCCTGCTGCATTACGGGCAACTCAGTGTAGGAGAAATTAAAACTTATCTAGCAAAATGTCAAGTTCCCGTGCGACAGCAGCAGCCATTAATTATTAGTCATTAGTCAGTGGATAGTCGGGCGCATCTCATATCTTGCAGCATTTTCAACAAACCGCTCTGCGGGTTCACTCAAGCGCCCTCTCACATTGCAAACAGGCTAAATAAACCCGCCCCCACCCCACGATCAAACCAGTTACTGACATTGATACCGCTATGTGAGGCGGATCCGAAGGCACTTATAGAGAATTTTTTGATTCTACACAAGTGCCTTCTACATCAATCTCTTGGGGCGATCGACACCAGTCATCTAGAAATATTCCCTGAGAAGGATTTCAACTACCAGCTTTTTCAGCTAAATATTATATATTAGCTCAAGTTGAAAGAGAGCAACGGTTGCTTTTATCAAACTTGAGTTAAAGATTGTGCAGAATTTGAGTGAGCTTCAGCCTGTTAACAATCTTAGCGATCAAAACTTCTAAAAACGGAGAAATTTTGTATGTCTTTTATCAGCTTTAACCTCCCTGCCAAGCGTTTAGTTCGCAGTTTCATAGCTGTTTGTTTTTGTGCCTTGATGTTTGTTTCTAATGCTTTCCCGGCTTTTGCCGTTACCAGCAGCCCCACCAAAGGTGAAGATAAACTTTTAGGGATTGAAAAAGAATCTCAAGAAGCTGTACTGAAAAAACCCATGTCCTTGGAAGAAACTCAAGAAAAAGCCAGCAAAGGTCCAAACGAAGTTCAGGGAGACGCTGACATTGATAAAATGAAAAATCCTTCTAACACAAGCGCTACATCCTTTGAGCAACAAGTCAAAAAAGCTGTCAGCAAAATCAAAGACTAACTCTGCGCGCCGTTGTCAGTTATCAAAGAGTAGGGACCCGGCAATGCGGTGTCCCTGCAAATATCTGGGTAGAGACGCCATTGCCGCGTTCCTACCCAAATATTTTATGTTTTAAATTTAGCTCGAGTTTTCAGAATTGGTATCAGATAGAATAAAAAAGTGGAAACGACTTGGCATCTTTTGGCTTGACGAACACTTTTTGCTGGGGCTGCAACTGCAAGCTATCGAATCTTTCTCTAGTCAAATTAGCGTTTACTACTTGACCGTCATCTAAGGTTAATTCTACCTGTATTTCCCATCCCAAATGAATCAAGCGACTGATTCTTGCCGGCACTGTTGCATTATTTTCTGTAGTTTCAATTACTACGTCGTGAGGGCGCAAGAAAATCTCTGGGTTGGCTGAGTCAAAGCCGTTGTCTTGAAACATTCTTGAACTGCTGGGCAATACATTGACTGGACCGATAAAACTCATTACGAAAGCACTCGCGGGATGGTCGTAAATTTCTGCGGGTGTGCCTACTTGTTCGATTTTACCTTTATTCATTACTGTAATTCGATCGGCAACTTCCATCGCTTCTTCTTGATCGTGCGTCACAAAGACTGTGGTAACGTGAACTTCGTCGTGCAGTCGCCGCAACCAAGCACGCAAATCTTTGCGAACTTTGGCATCGAGAGCTCCAAAAGGTTCGTCTAGCAGTAACACTTTCGGTTCCACAGCCAGGGCTCTGGCGAGGGCCACCCGCTGTCGCTGGCCTCCTGAAAGCTGCGACGGGTATCTATCGCCCAATCCTGCCAATTGCACTAAATTCAACAATTGTTCTACCCGCGCTTTGACTTTCGCGGGTGGTGTTTTCTGAATTTGCATCCCGAAAGCGATGTTTTTTCGCACTGTCATGTGCTTGAATAGCGCGTAGTGCTGAAACACGAACCCAATTTTGCGCTCTTGGACGCTAGTATTGGTCGCATCTTGGCCTGTCAGCCAGATTTTGCCGGAGTCGGGCATTTCTAAACCGGCAATCAGCCGCAGCAGTGTAGACTTGCCGGAACCAGACGGGCCCAGCAATGCGACTAGGGAACCCGATTCAATTTCTAAGCTGACTCGATCGAGTGCTTGGAAACTGCCAAACTGTTTTGATACGTTTTCTACAACTATGCCCATAGGTAGGAAGAAGGAAGAGGGAAGAGGGAACAAGGAAGAGGGAACAGGGAAGAGGGAAGACGCAGGATACAGGAAGCAAGAGGCAAGAGGCAAGAGGGAAAAATGTTAATCTCCGGTTTGTGCATGGGTTAAGGTAAGTTTTTTTATAGCACGATCGCACATCGGTTTGTTAATTTTAGGGTTTTGGCGATCGGTCAGTCGATTTGAGATTTGAGATTTGAGATTTTAGATTGGCGTTGCATAATTGCGGGATGATTTTGATTGTTTTGTGGGATGGGCGTCCTGCCCCTCCTGTGTATTTTCACAGCAGGCGGGACCCCTAACCCCTACTCTCCACAAGAATCATCCTCAAATTATGCAACGCCTTGAGATTTACTTGTAGCTTTAAATCTGGAAGATGGAACTTTGGTCTAAAATGTTGGGCTCTCCAGGAAAGGAGTCGGGGCTTTGTATCGGTTTTTGGGCGGTGTCAAACAGCCGAAAATTAACAAAAATCCACCTCCAAAACAAAACAACACAATTCTTTGCCACCAAAGTTGGCGTTTGGTACTACAATGCAGCAAAAGTTCAAGCGTTTTTGACTTCAACGGCTGAGGGGATAAAGGAAAATGGGAGATGTTGGACGTGTGCCTGTAGGAATTATCGGCGCTTCAGGGTACGGCGGCGTGCAACTTGTGCGACTGCTGGCGGACCACCCGGCGGCTGAAGTAGTTTATTTGGGCGGGGATAGCAGTGCGGGAAAACCTTTTTCCAGTCTTTATCCGCATTTGACTAACTGTATTGATTTGACGGTCGAGGCGATCGACCTAGACAAAATAGCGGCAAAATGCGAAGTTGTGTTTCTGTCGCTGCCGAACGGTTTAGCTTGCCTCATGGCACCGACGCTGATTGAAAAAGGCTGCAAAGTCTTGGATTTGTCGGCTGACTACAGATTTGAAAATCTGGAAACTTACAAAGCTTGGTACGGCGGCGAGCGATCGGACTCTGAACTGGCTGCAACGGCTGTTTACGGTTTGCCAGAATTGTATCGCGATCGAATTAAAGAAGCTCAGTTAGTAGGCTGTGCCGGCTGCTACGTCACTGCTAGTTTATTGGCCCTGGCACCTTTGCTCAAACAAGGTCTCATTGTGCCAGAAACAGCAATTATCGACGCCAAATCCGGTGCTTCGGGAGGGGGCCGCAAAGCCGAAGTTAATCTGTTGTTGGCTGAAGCAGAGGGTTCTCTGGGGGCTTACGGCGTTGGCCGCCACCGCCACACGCCAGAAATCGAGCAAATTTGCAGCGATTTAGCGGGACACGATATTAAAGTTCAGTTTACTCCCCACCTAATTCCGATGGTGCGGGGAATTCTGGCGACTGTGTACGCAACTTTGCGCGATCCGGGTTTGGTGCGGGAAGATTTAATCACAATTTTCAGTGCTTTTTACCGCAATTGTCCTTGGGTAAAAGTGTTACCGGCTGGAGTTTATCCGCAAACAAAATGGGCTTGCGGCACAAATTTGTGTTACATCGGTGTGGAAGTCGATCCGCGTACCGACAGGGTGATTGTGCTATCGGCGATCGACAATTTAATTAAGGGCCAAGCCGGTCAAGGCATCCAGTGCATGAACTTGATGATGGGTTGGGAAGAAACTTTGGGTTTGCCACAATTGGCTTTCTATCCGTGAACGAACCTGACGGTCAACTGGGTACAGTTAGACCGCAGGCTTCTTTTTCCTTTTGTTCAAAGGCTTTTTTGAGTGACGGAGTTCCCCCGCCACTTTCGCAACTTAGACCAGTTTTCCTGATAAGTTTGGCTGAATTTTCATCCCGATCCAAAGATTCTCCGCATTGGCAAGAATGCCACCGCTCCGATAATTCTTTCGGCACTTTGTTGAGGCAGTTCCAGCAATGCTGAGAAGTTCCCTTTGGATCGATAAACAAAATACTTTTACCCAATTTCCAGGCGACATACTTGAGGACACTAGCGAATTGTCCGTGAGCGGCATCAAGCATGGATTTATTCAAGCCACTTTTAGCTGACTGACCGTTAGGCAAATAAACTAAATTACCATTTTCAATCTCAGTTTTGGGCTTGGCACGTCTAGTTAAATTTTTAACACTCAAGTCTTCAACAACTAAAACATCACATTTACCAAATAGCTCATGTGCCGTTTTGAATTGAAAATCTAATCTAGCTCTAGCTACAAACTGATGGAGTTGGGAAATCTTTTCTTTGATAACTTTCCAAGGCTTAGAACCCTTGATTCTATCGGCTAACTTCGCCTGAAGTTTTGCTAGTTTCTGAGCAGACTTCCTCAAGAATCTAGGATTTTCAACTCTTTCACCATTGGAAAGATAGACGTAATTAGTGATTCCCAAATCGATACCAACAGCATTTTCTTCAGTCGGCTGAATTTCTGCAACCGTTACGGGGACTGTTTGATCTTCTAGCGTCAGGGAAATATACCACCCATCCGCTTCTCTGATAACGCTGCCCGTCTTAATTTTGAATCCTGTTGGTATTGGACGGTGGAAAACCACAGGCACTTGACCTATTTTTGCGAGGCTAATACAAATCCTATTTTTCTCGTCCTTAACAAGATCGAGATTGTCTAATTGAGGATAAGTGAAAGATTTGTAGTAGTGAAGCCCTTTGAACTTGGGTTTACCCCTACGGTTGCCGTTTTTGTCGGCCGTGGTAAAATTTGAGAAAGAAGTTTCTACTCTGTTGACGACATCTTGCAAAACCTGAGAATCCAACGCTTTGTAGTCGGGAAATAATTTTTTTGTGTTTTTCAGGTCAGCAAGCTGTATGGTTTGCCACTGTACATATCCGCCTTCAATGTTCGAGAAAACGTCACCTTTCTTGGTCAAAGGATTGCCTGATTCATCCTTTTTCCTGCCATCCCTAGTTTGCACTCTCGTCAAAGGAATATTTTGATAAATTTCCTCAATCGGGACTATAGAAGCAATCAATGGGCAGGCATTGATAGGCGTTCTCGTGGCTTCCCACCACCTAAATCTTTCGCCGAGTCGGTAATTGTACTGCCGACGACAGAGTTCTAGATGAGTCGCAATTGTTGTTAGTTGGGGCTTTGTTGGCTTGAGGCGGTATTTGTAGGTGAGTTGCATCGAAAAATTCCTTTTTTCGACCTACTTTAATATACCATTTGCCTACTACAATAATATTTAGAACTTGCCTCAAAATTTAAGGTTTTCGCTACTAAGTCTAATTGTCGGCTTCCGTCCGCGACATCCGACGCTTCTGGACATCCCTGCGGTAATTTATTCGGGGTACGGAGCGCAGTGCTCAGATGTGTCTCCTCTAAATATACGCCCGGGACTTCCCGGCTGGTAGTTAATTAATAGTTGGTGATTAAATGGTTCCCAGGCAGAGCCTATTGGTGAAAACTTAAGACGGAAACCCATAATATAATGTCGTTTTTATTCGAGTCTAGATCCCCCTAAATCCCCCTTAATAAGGGGGACTTTGAGGCGACTCTTGTCCCCCCCTTATTAAGGGGGGCTAGGGGGGATCTAGATTTTGATACAAACAAAAGAGACAGTGCGTTTAACGTTAAGTTGTCACCAATGGACAGAGCCAGGGAACGAGAATTCCCAATTACCAAATTTTACTTCGGCCCGTAACCGATCGACCCAGCATAAATTGCCCGATCGCCCAATTGGTCCTCAATCCGTAACAAACGGTTGTATTTAGCCACCCGTTCGCTGCGACACAAAGAACCAGTCTTGATTTGGCCGGCGCGAGTCGCTACAGCTAAATCGGCAATTGTGGTATCTTCAGTTTCACCGGAACGGTGGCTGATGACCGCTCGATAGCTGTTCCGTTTGCCCAGGTCGATCGTATCCAAAGTCTCTGTCAAAGAACCAATTTGATTCAGCTTAATCAAAATCGAATTGCTAGCTTTCAAATCAATTCCTTTTTGCAGCCGCGTGCGATTAGTAACAAACAAATCGTCACCAACCAATTGAACTTTGCTGCCCATTTTCTGCGTCAGCGCTACCCAACTGTCCCAATCGTCTTCATGCAAACCATCTTCAATGGAAACAATGGGATATTGACTCACCAAACCATCCAAATAATCGATTAATTCTGCCGGCGAATGAGCCACACCGTCGTAAGTGTACTGCCCATATTTGTAAAATTCGCTAGCAGCAACATCCAAAGCTAAAGCAACTTGTTCACCCGGTTTATAGCCAGCTTTTTCAATAGCTGCAATCAACAAATCTAAAGCTGCTTGATTGGATTTAAGATTAGGCGCAAAACCGCCTTCATCACCCACACCAGTCAGCAAACCCTCAGCTTTTAAGACTTTACTCAAGGATTCAAATACCTCTGCACCCCAGCGTAAAGCTTCTTTAAAAGATGGCGCGCCCACAGGGACAATCATAAATTCTTGAATGTCCACATTATTGTTAGCGTGAGAGCCCCCGTTGATCACGTTCATCAGCGGTACTGGCAAAACGTTCGCCAAGGGCCCGCCCAAGTAGCGGTAAAGGGGGAGTCCTAAAGTCTCGGCGGCCGCCTTTGCTGTGGCTAAGGAGACTCCGAGAATGGCATTTGCGCCGAGGTGGGATTTGTTCGGGGAACCGTCCAAATCAATCATGGTTTTGTCTACCAGCGCTTGGTCGATCGCATCTAGATTAACCAAAGCGGGCGCAATTTTGTGCTCGACGTTATCGACGGCTTTGAGGACTCCTTTGCCACCGTAACGTTTGTTGTCGCCATCGCGGAGTTCGTGGGCTTCAAAAGAGCCTGTAGAGGCACCGCTGGGGACTTGGGCGAGCCCCACAACACCGTTGGCTAGGTAAACTTCAGCTTCAATGGTGGGGCGGCCGCGGGAGTCGAGGATTTCTCTGGCTTGAATAGAATCGATCGCAGTGTCTAGCATATTAATTATTCCCGACTTAACTCAAGGTTTCATGACAATTAGCAGTTTCTGGGTTTTCCCACGCTGACTGCTGACGGGTAATAGAGTACGCGATCCCCAGAATTATTGGTGCACAGTTCAAAATATTTGCGGATTTGGACGAGCAGATTGGTGTCAATAACCTCGACTTGTTGAAAAAAGGTCTCAGGCAAGTTTGACAATAATTTGATTGTTTTAACCCCTGATTCCCGCAGATTTCTTAATTGAAACCTTTGTTAAAATCAGAATGTCAACAAAGTCAATCAAAAAAGGAGAAACTTAGGATGTTAGAAACAAATCTCGGAGAAATTAGAGCATTAGCTGAAAATTCAGACCCAATTATTGCCGATCCTCCAAACATCAAATTACTCACAGGGCCATTGCCAAATCCAGCCAGCGACCCCAACTTTTTTGACTTAACTCCCAATGACGACGCATTTCAATTAGCAAATGGAATTCTGCGGAATACTCCCGGAGGTTTGCGTGCCTTAGCTGGTAACGATTTTGTCAGAGGTTCCGGTGGTGCGGAACTGATGAACGGTAACAGCGGCACAGATACTTTAATCGGAGGTTGTGGCAGCGATACAATTCGCGGTGGCCAAGATTTTGACATTCTTTATGGAGAATGTGGCAGCGATTTCGTCAGCGGAGATCAAGGTAATGACTACGTTTATGGAGGCACGGCAAATGACTTTATTCGCGGCGGTAAAGGGAGTGATGCTTTAGTAGGAGAAAGTGGAAATGATACTATAATCGGTGATGCTGGAATTGATAGACTTTGGGGAAGTGAAGGTGCAGATTTGTTTGTCCTCCGCACAGAAGCGGGAGCAAAATCTGGAGAAATTGGTTCGCTTCAACCGCCGCCTAGTGGCAATTTTGATGTAGATGAAGTGCCTGCAGATTTTATTCTCGATTACAATCCGGCTGAAGGTGATGTAATTGGATTGGCGGGTGGATTGACGCGAAATGATATTGTTTTGAGCGAAAGGTTTTTAACAATTGGTGATGCCAGAGATTACGACAGCAGTGGGCCTTTTCCTCCGGGAATTCCTCGAACGGCTGATTTTAGAATTTTAAATACTAAGGCGACGGTGATTCGGGAAGCTAGCACCGGCAATATCTTGGGTTTGGTGAAGGATGTTTCGCCGGCTCAACTTCAGTTTATATCTGTATCGGAGGGGACGATCGCTCTAGGATAATTACCAAATGGTGGACAAGGCTAATTTGCATACCACGGACGGGCGAAACACCCATTCCACAAGAGGAAAGGCAAAATTCATACTCTTCCTAGGCTAGGCCTGGGAACGCATTTCACTGTTGCTCTGCCTCCCGATTTCTGAGATTCTGGTTCATGTAAATTGTCCCTGTCCACCAAACTTTAAGATTGCCAGAAATCCGCTACATCATATCCCATTTCGGTGAGCATTTGCCGCAGCAGGGGTAAGCTCAAACCGATCACATTTGTGTGACATCCTTCGATTTGTTCCACAAAAAAGCCGCCTTTACCTTCGAGTGCAAAACAGCCTGCACAGGCGAGGGGCTCTCCGGTAGCGACGTAGGCTGCAATTTGGCGCGAGGTAACTTCCGCAAAATGAACTTTTGTAACTTGGCAACGAATCAACGATCGCGACCTTGCCTCATCAAAGTCATCGAACCTAGTATCAATTAAAGCATGACCCGTATACAGTTCGCCCATCTTACCGCGCATTTTCTGCCAGCGCGAGATTGCTTCTTCCGCATCCTTGGGTTTGCCGTGAATTTCGCCATCTACGATCAAAATTGAATCACATCCCAACACCAAACACCCTTTGGGATTGGGAATTTGCGGGTGAGAATTCGCCAGTAAAAACTTAGCTACAGCCTCAGCTTTTCCCTCTGCTAAAACCTGCACTAATTTAGTGGCATCCCTCATTTGTATTTGCGCTTCATCAAAGTCGCTGGGGCAAATCACAGCTTGAATGCCGGCATTTTCTAGCAGGCGGCGGCGCGCTGGAGAAGCTGAAGCTAATACAAAAGTGGGAATTTTCATAAGTTAAGAAGTGAGTTGACAGTTGTCAGTTGTCAGTTGTCAGTTGGCAACTAACCGATGCCCCATGCCCTAATAAACAGAGAAAGATTTAACTACTTTCTCAAAAGCTTCTTTTACCTTGGGCCAGCGTTCTTCGGTAGTGGACACGTTAAGCGTAAAAAGTTTGCCGCGGCTGACTGCTACACTCGCTAAGTTGTGGCGTTCTTGGTTTGGCAACTTAACGGCGTATTCTAAAATGTAATAGCTTTTCGATCGCGATTCGCGAGCTTCTGCATTGACTAATTCAGCTTCGCGACCCGAATCAGCCGGGGCGATCGCACTTTTGCTGAGCTTGTATCCCACATCCGTCGGCGAACCCAAATCTGCCAGAGTTTTGCCCTCGGAGACTGGACTGATTACCACGCTGACGTTCTCGGTTTGCTGAATCAAATCGCGGAACACCACATCGGGCCCGTTAGAAACCGCGATCGGCAGCCAGCCGTTAGGATAGAGAAATTGATAGCCGTCGCCAGTATCAACGTAGCTTTTGAGTCCGGTGACTTTAGACACACAACCGGTCAAGGTAAGGCTTAGAACAACCAGAAGTATTGCCGCAATTCGTTTGAGCATTATTTTTACGGGTAGGGTAACACTAAAATATTTAATTTTAATTGTCTCACCAAACCTCGCTCCTAAAAATAGTTAAGCTATGCTCGCGGTTTGTGTACTGCCGGCGAGGCATAGCCGTAGAGTCTAATTTTTAACAAAATCATTACAGGTGAGTCAGCCAGCTAATCAGTCCGTGCTTGGTAGAAACTTCTAAAGCCAAGAGAGAAACAAAACCAATCATGGCAAGGCGACCGTTTAAGCGTTCTGCGTAGGGAGTGAAGCCGGTGCGGGCTTGATCCTCGATGTATACTTTGGGCTCGATCGCAAAATTGTTCATTTTGCCTTGGTCGTCCAGCATTAAGCCTCGGTTACTCATGTTTTTTTTCTAAATTGTTTTTTGTGTACTGTAAATAAATGTAACAGACTTATGAAGATATGTAAAGGATTGTGAGAAATTTTTTTTAAATACCCCGATCGAACACCAGTAAAAAAAAAATGCAACTGTAGGCAAGCTCTAAACCCTTATATAGTCAGTCTTTCCCAAATCTAAAATCCAAAATCTAAAATCTAAAATGGTATGACTGTGGGTAGACTATGGGCCCCGGAGGGAGGAGGATAGAGTGGAGAGGCACAAAAGTCGATGGTGTGTGGCAAATCCAGTCTGGGTTTGACAAAAATTGTGGAACGGAGGAAAAATTTATGCGGGCCAGTCTGGAAATGCGGTGGTTTTATAGCGGTGCACTGCCAAAATCAATCAATCAATGGTTTGGAAGCGAGAGTCTCGGCGGGTATCTTTCGCCTCCTGAAGAGCGGGAAGACATATATTTGCTAGTACCAAGCTGCGACTACTTGGGAGTGAAGCTGCGTGGGAAAACCTTGGAGGTAAAGTGGCGCCAGGGAGAGTTGGGGACGATGCAGTTCGGCAACCGCTGGGAAGGCAAAGCCGAGAAGTGGTTGAAGTGGGTTTGTGCGGACACGATGGCGCCGATACCGGCGGATATTGTGGCGACAGGAAAGTGGGTGGGAGTCAAGAAAAAGCGAGCGCAGCGTCTTTACCAAGTTTCGACCCCTGGTTCCTTGATGTCTGTGCCTGTGGAAGCGCCAATTCCCCAAGGTTGCACCGTGGAACTTACTCAGTTGAACATTAACGGCAGCGCGTGGTGGACTTTGGGATTTGAAGCGTTTGGCAGCGAAAGTTGTTTGACAGAAAGCCTGCAAACAGTAGCTAGTTGGACTAGCAAGAGTTATCAGGCGCAAAAGTTGAAAGCTGAGGATTCTTCTGCTTATCCGATTTGGCTGGGCAGCAAGTAATAAGCTGTTATCCATTTAAATTGTGTGTCAAAAATCACTCAAATTATTGTGGGATGGGTACGCGATCCCGTCCCGAATATGCAATTTAAACGCGCAACAGCTTATCAAACCCGGCTTTAATAATACCTCCTGTATTTTTTAGTCGCCATCTGCTGGGACAAGAGGCAAGTTGAGACTGGGTTTCAACCGCCGAGTCTGGCAGTCCTGGACGCAACTGGCATATATAGTAAGGTGCTCTGCTACCGGAAATCTTCAATAAAGTTTCTATAACGGAGTCTGAGGCACCTGAGATGTTGCACCATTTTCAATTAGGTTTTTTACGGGCGGGCTCTCCTGCCCACCCCACAAGAAAACTCATTCTTTGTGGAACAGGCCCGAAAGCCTGTTCTTGAAAATGGTGCAAGATACACCCTAAAAGTCGATCGTCCTGTGACAGTTAGCCTTAGTCTGATCTAATCGAGGGGGTTTCTAACTATTCCCCCTCTCTCCCATTCTCCCCCTCTCCTCTTCTTCCCACTCTGCCAGCACTTCTGAGAATTTGACAAGCCAAAATCGCCGCCCCAAACCCGTTATCAATATTCACCACGCCCACACCAGCCGCACAAGAATTGAGCATAGTTAAAAGAGGAGCAATTCCGCCAAAACTCGCGCCGTAACCTACACTCGTCGGCACAGCAATTACCGGACAATCTGCCAAACCCGCCACCACACTCGCCAAAGCACCTTCCATACCCGCCACGGCAATCAACACATCAGCATCAGCAATCACGTGCCGGTTGCTCAGCAAGCGGTGAATGCCGGCAACTCCGACATCCCACAAACGTCGCACCTGAAAACCGCAAAGTTCCGCAGTAACTGCAGCCTCTTCCGCTACAGCTAAATCCGCCGTTCCCGCACTGATAATAGTCACAGTACCCGGATGCTGCGGAGTTGGGGAATTAGGAGAAATTGCACAAATTCGAGCCTTTTGGTAGTAGCACAAATCGGGTATTTTTTGTTGCAATTGCTCGAAAACTTCCGGTTCGATTCGCGTCGCCATCACCGCAGAATTTCGCCCGCGCATCGCCTCGATAATTTCAACAATTTGGTCGGGAGTTTTCCCCGGGCCCCAAATTACTTCAGGAAAACCCGTTCTGAGAGTGCGATGGTGGTCAATTTTGGCAAAATCGCCGACTTGTTCAAAGTCAAAATGCTTTAATTTATCTAAAGCTGCGATCGGGCTAATATCGCCGGCAGCCACAGATTCGAGTAACTTCTGTAAAATTTTAGGTTCCATTAATTAATGACTGACTAATAACTGCTGATTAACGATCCGCCCAAAAACGGATACACGCCCCCGACTTCTGTCGCGATCGATCCCAAATTTTAGACTGAGGTTCAAGTTCCCAGATTCATCTTTAGAGTAAATTAAATCTAAAATCTAAAATCTAAAATCTAAAATCTAAAATCGACTGACTATTCTGTTATTTTCAGTTCGTACAAATTCCAGAAAGCACCGCCGAGGGCACTGTAGCGAATTCCCGAAACGCGATCGCGCACCGCCTCAAAAGTCAGCGGATTTACCATATAAACAAAAGGCACTTGTTCAGCTATAATCCGCTGTGTTTCTCCATAAAGCTCCTTGCGCTTCGCCTCATCAAGCTCCTGGGAAGCTTTCACGTAAAGGTCATCGATTTTCTGCTCCCAGTCGTCAACTTTCCAACCCTTAATCGGCGGTTCTCCGGCTTGCGGGCCCTGGTTGAAACTGTGCAGCGTGCCGTTAACAGACCAAATATTGTAGCCGCTGTGCGGTTCAGTACCTCCCGTAAAACCGCCGAGGTAAGTATCCCAATTCCGCGTCAACCGCAGCTTTTCCACATAAGTATTAAAACTCAGGAACTGCGTATCAATTTGCATCCCCAGTTTGCCCAAGTCTTGCTTAATTTGCGTTCCCATTTGTTCCCGAACTTTTTTACCGGCAGCCATCAACAAAGTAAATCGCACTTTGTTGCCCTCCGCATCCAATAATTGACCATCACTATTATATTTGAAACCTGCACTTAACAGCAACTCTTTGGCTTTTTGCCGATCGTAACTGTAAGTTTTCAATCCCTGTTCTGGGGACAGGTAGAACGGGCTTTGGGCAGGAATTGGGGAATGCAGGGGCGCGCCAAGTCCGCGATAGATATTGTTAGTCATGGCGGATCGGTTGATGCCGTAGGCGATCGCCTGCCGAAATTCCTTACTCGCGAACCAGCGAGACTTAACCGGGTCTACAAATGGCTGATTTTGAGCATTGCGCCCCTTATTCAGATTGAAACACATAAACACGCTGCCAGTATCCGGCCCGCCGTTAAAGACCGTATATTTGCCGCGTTTTTCCTCCCGTTTCAGCAGGGGAAACACTTCCGGCTCCAGGGTTAGAGTATCCAAATCGCCCGAGCGAAAATTCAGCAGTTGATTGTCAGTATTTTCGATAATTTGCCAAACTATTTGCTGGATGTAAGGTTGAGGATTCCCCTCAGCATCTTTGCGCCAAAAATACGGATTTCGTTCCAAAACCACGCGCTGATTAGGAGTATAGCTCAGCATTCGGTATTGACCGTTGCCGACAATTTTTTGAGGATCGGTATCCGTGCCCCAAGTAGTCAGGAATTTAGGCTTGCCGTCTGCATCTGTATTGTCAATAGATTCCTGTAAAATATGAGCTGGTAAAATCGGTATTCCCCCAGCATATCTAATAAAAGGAGCAAAGGGTTCGGCAACGGAAAATTCAACGCGGCGGCTGTCAATTTTTTTAACTTTTGGGAATTGGCGACTCATCCCAACCCTCAGAGTATCTTTCAAACCGCTAGGAATTTTGTCATTGAAATAAATCTTTTCATAGCTGAAGATAATGTCATCAGTAGTCAGGGGTTCGCCGTCCGACCATTTCAACCCCTCTCGCAGGGTGAAGACAATCTTTTTGCCATCTTTAGAAACTTCCCAGGACTCGGCTAAACCGGGTTCTAGCTGCGATGTCAAGCCGTTTTCGTTGATCAATCCCTCGTACATATAGCCAAAAACGCTGTATGCAGATTGATTTAGCGGGTAGTTAAAGGTGGCCGGGCCGCTGGGGGTGGGAACGATGAGTCTGTTTGCTAAGTTCGATCGGGCTGGAGTGCACGCAGACAGAGTTATAGTGGCAATTGCAGCCAGTAAAATCGCCAGCCAGCGGCGCTTTGAATGTAACATCATAGAAATTTTCATAATTTTTTAGTTTACCACCTGCGTGCCACTATGACTGAGATTGCAACCAACCGAGAAAGTCTTCAGTGCGTGAAAAATACTTTGTTATCCCGGCTTCTAGCAAAGCATCTCGAACTTTCTGGAGACCAAATTCTTTGGTATTATTGCTCAAAAATACCTTGACTTCATTAGGATGTAACTGTGCGTGGTTCAAGATGCAGTGGAGAATCAAATTGTCTGTCGGGTCTTCTTCAATAAAAACTGTATTCAAGCTTTCTCGCAGTGTATCTGCTGTTAGTTCCATCATCTCCACGTTGTCAGCCAATAATTCAAGAGCCTCAAAAAGACGTACTTTAATACTATTGAGCAATCCTTCATTTTCATTCAAAGACTCTTCTATATGGAATAAAAGAGACTTAGCATAAGGCGAAGTAAGATCGCGCTTGAGCTGACTAATTTGTTTTTTCTGTTCATCTGCAAAACGGTTGCGGCGCTTGATATCGTCTTCTAAAGCCGAGAGAGCTTCCATGCAGCAAATAGCAGGTATGGCAATGCGGACTGATGTTGGTACACTCAGTAACAAGTTATTTGCATCAGGATCGCGCCCTGTAGCAATACTCATCAAAAAGTTAGTTTCTATATATAAAATCGCCACCAATTTCTACCCGTGAGTTTGTTGTTCCACCTGCTAGCAACGGCAGCAAACCGATTGCTGCTATCTGTTCCGATGCTGGCGGAATCTCAGACTTCCAATTATAAGCTAAGTCACGCAACCATGCTTCAATCAGCCTAGTTAGGTATGGCTCAAATATCCGCTGATCGCCTAATTTTGAGTCATAATAATGAAGAATGTCAGCCGTTTTTAAGGATAAAATAGCTTCAGACAAAACAGTGCCGTCCCATTTAAAAACGAGAATTTCTTGGAGATTGACAATCATAGCATAAGGAATTAGCACATTTTTTTCGGAGAGTTTTGACAGGAAATGTTTGATTTGTTGGAGCGCGCCATCTGCAATACTCTGTTTGGCTGCCTTTTCTTTAGCTTGATTAATTTTGACCTCGATTAGTACGACTATGTGATCGTCCTTATCCAACGCGACAATATCCGCGTCTATGGGTAATTCTACTTCCAAGGTTTCAGTTTGCATGGTTTCAGCCTTCCTAGAGTATAAGTTTAAGTAAATTCAACTTCTACTATCAAACAAGAGTTTTATTTTTTGCTTAGCAAAACTACAGCATAGGCTGCAATTCCTTCTTCTCTCCCCACGGGCCCTAACTTTTCGTTTGTAGTAGCTTTGATGCCGATTTGGTCGGGTTTTAATTGTAGGACAGTAGAAAGCCGATCGCGCATTTGCTCAATATGCGGTTTCAGCTTTGGACGTTCGGCCACAACCACCGAATCAATATTGCCGATTTCCCAGCCTTTATCTAATATTAACTGATTGACTTGTGCCAGCAATACGAGACTATCAGCACCTTTCCATTTCGGGTCAGTCGGCGGGAAATACAGCCCGATATCTCCTAAGCTGAGAGCTCCGAGCATCGCGTCCATAATCGCATGAGTGAGCACGTCTGCGTCGCTGTGACCGAGCAATCCTAATTCGTGGGGAATGTGGACGCCGCCGAGGATGAGGGGGCGTTCTGGGACTAAGCAGTGAATGTCGTAGCCGTTGCCGATGCGGATGTTCATGTAAAATTGAGGTTTGGGAAGTATAGCAAAAAACAATTATTTCATATTTGTGAGGAGATAGCTGAAAAATAATGGTCTTGATTTACGGACTTTGCGGTAATTGTAGCAAAGACATACAAATGTCGGTTGGTCAGTCTGTCTTCGACAAAAAAGTTGTCTGGCATCTATCTTATAGCTGTCCTTATTGCGGGGAGGCAATCGAGTTAGATAATACTGATGCTATACCTAACGAAATGAGAAAAGAGATTTTAGCAAAAGAAGGGACTTGGAACTTGATTGTATTGGAAAAAGAACAAGGTGCAACAGTTGTAACAAAAATCCTGCGTCAGGCTATGGAATTGTCATTAGCTGAAGCGATGATGTTAAAAAAGAAGATGCCTGGTTCTGTTTTTGTCGGAACTAAATGTGAGACCGATCGACTAAGACATCTTTTAGCTGCTGAAGGCTTGAAAGCTTCAATAAGCAAAACAGTAAGTTAGTGCTGCCTGGGGAGTTCTATTAGCTTTAAAGTGCTAATCATCCCTGAAGCTTCAACTAATAACGGCTACCTCCTCAAACCTTATTCTCCCCTTTCCTCCAACCACCGATCGTACAAATCCGATCGGCGCGATCGAGTTTTTTCAATTTGCTGTTCCCTGCGCCAGCGAGCAATTTCTGCGTGATTACCAGACAGCAACACGTCGGGCACCTTCAATCCCCGAAAATCCGCCGGTCGAGTGTACTGCGGATAATCCAAAAGTCCGTCTTCAAAACTCTCAAACTTCAGCGAATCTTCCTTCGCCACAGTTCCCCGCAGCAATCGCAAAACCCCATTAATCAAAGCCAAAGCCGGAATTTCGCCCCCCGTGAGTACAAAATCCCCCAAAGATACCTCGCGAGTGACCAAGTGCAGGACTCGATCGTCCACACCTTCATAATGACCGCAAATCAACACCAACTGATCGCGATCGGCCGCCAACTCCCGAAACATCGCCTGCTGCATCGGTTCCCCCTGGGGAGTCAGCAAAATCACCTCCCGCCTCGGCAAAACCGGCAGCGACTCCACCGCAGCAAAAATCGGTTCCGGCTTCATCAGCATTCCCACTCCGCCCCCGTAAGGCTCATCATCGACTCGCTGGTGCTTGTCTGTGGTAAAATCGCGGGGATTGACAAAATTCACCTCGGCAATCTTTTTAGCTAAAGCTTTGCCCATCAGTCCCGACTCCAGGGGAGCCCGGAAAAATTCTGGAAATAAGGTAACTACGTCAAAGCGCACAATTATTGGAATTTATTGATACATCACCTCTAGTTTGACCCTTAGGGGGAGTTCAGTTTTCAGTAATTGCTTTATTCTTTATAATTTCTTATAATTTCTGAGAATTTTTGCAAGTTAAATTCTCTTCCTTTGTCGGCGGGCCCGTTTTGTACAACAATCATCAGTTTTTCATGACAGCGACTGCAAGCAAACTCGCCGCCAAACAACTGCGGGAGCGCGCGATCGGCGATCGCACCTCGCTCGCACCAACAAATATTTATTCTTAAAAAGCCCTATTCTACGCACAGCCACGGCAAAATTGAATTTCACATCCAACAGAGGAAGACACACCATGCAGCAGTTGACATCTCAAGCCCTTGAACACAATATTCCCCAGCGCACAAAAACCTCGATTATGGTCATCGGGGGAGCCGAAGACAAAGTTCACGGGCGAGAGATTTTGAACACCTTTTTTTGCCGTGCTGGGGGTGCAAACGCTCGGCTGGCGATCGTTCCCTGCGCTTCGCGAGATCCCGAAGGAATTAGCAACCGCTACCGCACCATATTTGACGAAATGGGCGTTAGCGCCGTCAAAGTAGTGGACATCCGCGAACGCCAACAAGGCGAAAACCCCGTCTGGAAAGATTACTTAGAAGACTGTACGGGCGTATTCATCACAGGCGGCGACCAACTGCGGCTCTGTGGGCTGCTGGCGGACACCCCGCTGATGGAGAAAATTCGCAAAGAAACTCTCGAAGGCAAGATTACCCTCGCCGGCACCAGCGCAGGTGCGGCGGTGATGGGATATCACATGATTGCAGGCGGTGGGAGTGGCGCGTCACCGAACCGCTCTTTAGTAGACATGGCAAACGGACTTAACATTATTCCTGAGATCATCGTAGACCAGCATTTTCACAACCGCAACCGCATGGCTCGCTTGCTGTCGGCTGTGGCTTGCCATCCCGATCGCATCGCTATTGGTATTGACGAAGACACCTGCGCCTTGTTTGAGGGAGACGATACTATGAAAATTCTCGGTAAAGGCACTGTGACTATTGTTGATTCTAGGGAAAATTTTTATACCAATGAGTCTATGGTAGGAGCGACAGAACCCTTAAGTCTGTTCAATATGCGCTTGCACGTTCTGTGTCACGGAGATTGCTACAATATGCCCCTAGGCAAACCAATGCCATCGGGAGCGTGTTCCGAGTCTGGCTGGCCCCCCGAATGCCGCACAGCCAACTAACGCAGAACATCTCTTGTCATTGATTCGGCAGAAATTAGGCGGCATTCCGGCCGAATCATGGATACAACCATAGAATAGATTCCGAACCAGCCACGGGCTGAGCCGAGAAGGCAGAATCACAGAAAATTCTAACTTCGGGCTTTGAGTTTTTGCTAGCAATTGACCTGTACTTGTTTTTAGCCGCTCGCAGGGGCATAAATTTTCAATTGGGTAGCCCATAACTGGAAATTCACTCCCAAACTGTTCGCAGCGAACAGTCGATCGAGCAATCTAGATCGAAATTGAATAAATGCTCCTATTATCTATAAGATTTCGCGCCCCATACCCCTCTAACTGCCATGAAAATACTTAAAATCCAGACCTTACGCGGCCCCAACTACTGGAGCATCCGACGGCATAAACTCGTCCTGATGCGTCTGGATTTAGAGGAGTGGGCAGATAAAACCACATCGGAAATTCCTGGCTTCTACGAAGGGTTGATCGCCGCACTTCCGAGTTTGAACGACCATCACTGTTCTCCAGGTCATCAGGGAGGATTCCTGCAACGGGTCAGAGAAGGCACAATGATGGGACACGTAATCGAACACGTCGCCCTAGAACTTCAGCAAATGGCAGGAATGCCAGTCGGGTTCGGCCGTACCCGCGAGACTGCGACCCCAGGCATTTACCAAGTAGTAATTGAGTATCAAAACGAACAAGCCGGTCGCTATGCAGCCCGGGCGGGCGTGCGGATGTGCCAAAGCATTGCCGAGACAGGCACTTATCCAGCAACAGAATTAGTCCAAGATTTGAGAGACCTGAGAGAGTTTGCTGCTTCGGCGGCCCTGGGGCCGAGTACGGAAACACTGATTAAGGAAGCAGAAGCGCGCGGCATTCCTTGGATACCTTTGAGCGCCCGCTTTATGATTCAACTCGGCTACGGGGTTCACCAAAAGCGGATTCAGGCAACTCTGAGCAACCGCACGGGAGTTTTGGGGGTAGAACTTGCCTGCGACAAGGAAGGTACCAAAAATATCCTCGCCAGCGCCGGCGTGCCGGTTCCAAGAGGGACGGTGATTCATTATTTGGATGAACTGCAAGGGGCGATCGAAGATGTCGGCGGTTATCCGATCGTCCTCAAACCCCTAGACGGCAACCACGGCCGCGGCATTACGATCGACATCAATTCCTGGGAAGCAGCAGAAGAAGCCTACGATTTAGCCAGCGCGGCCTCAAAAACAAAAAGCGTGATCGTCGAGCGCTATTACGTCGGCCGCGATCACAGAGTATTGGTAGTCAACGGGCAAGTCATAGCAGTCGCAGAACGAGTCCCCGCTAACGTCGTGGGCAACGGCAGGTCTACAGTAGAACAGCTTATTGAAGAAGTAAACCGCGACCCGCAGCGAGGAGACGGACACGACAACGTGCTCACCCGGATCACGATCGACAAATTGTCCCTGGATTTGCTGCAAAAACAAGGATACGCGATGGATTCGGTAGTACCCGCCGGCGAAAGAGTATTTTTGCGCGCGACAGCAAACTTGAGTACCGGTGGAATTGCAGTCGATCGCACCGACGAAATCCACCCGGAAAACGTCTGGCTGTTTTCTAGAGTCGCCAAAATTATCGGTTTGGACATCGCCGGCATTGACGTAGTAACTCCCGACATCTCCCAACCCCTGCGCGATGTCAACGGCGTCATCGTCGAAGTCAACGCAGCACCGGGTTTCAGAATGCACGTCGCCCCGAGTCAAGGTTTACCCCGCAACGTGGCCGGCGCCGTCTTCGATATGCTTTTCCCCTCGCCTCAACCCAGCCGGGTGCCGATTTTAGCGGTAACGGGAACCAACGGCAAAACTACAACCACTCGCCTGCTTGCCCACATTGTCAAGCAGACCGGTCAGATTACCGGCTACACGACTACCGACGGCACTTATATCGGCGATTATTTGGTAGAAAGCGGAGATAATACCGGGCCGCAGAGTGCTCAATTGATTTTGTCTGACCCGACGGTAGAAGTGGCGGTGCTGGAAACGGCTAGAGGCGGAATTTTGCGATCGGGCCTCGGCTTCGATCAGTGCGATGTCGGTGTCGTCTTGAACGTCGCGGCCGATCACTTGGGCATTGGCGACATTGACACCGTGGAACAACTGGCCAAGCTCAAGAGCGTCCTCGTCGAGGCGGTAATGCCCAAAGGCTATGCAGTTTTAAATGCAGACGATCCGCTTGTATCACAAATGGCGCAGCGTGTCAAGGCTCAAATTGCATATTTTTCGATGAACCCGGACAACGAACTGGTGGCCAGACATACCGCTGCGGGCGGGCTGGCAGCGATTTACGAAAATGGGTATTTGTCGATATTGAAAGGCGATTGGACGCTGAGAATTGAGCAGGCTGTGAACGTGCCGCTGACGATGGGCGGGCGCGCACCGTTTATGATTGCTAATGCTTTAGCAGCTTGTTTGGCGGCTTTTGCCCAAGGAGTGAAAATAGAAGATATTCGATCGGCTTTGTCAAGCTTCCAAGCATCGGTGGGTCAAACTCCCGGACGGATGAATTTGTTTAAATTGGGCAGCTATCACGCTTTGCTCGACTACGCCCACAACCCCCACAGCTACAAAGCTTTGGGCAGTTTCGTGCTGAATTGGCAGGGACAGCGGATCGGGGTTGTCGGCGCCCCCGGAGACCGGCGAGATGAAGATTTTGTCACGCTGGGCAAACTTTCGGCGGAGATGTTCGATCGCATTATTGTGAAGGAAGATAGCGATCGGCGCGGGCGAGAACCCGGTGTTGTGGCAAAGTTAATTTGCCAGGGAATTGCCGAGGCGATTTCTGCTGGAACCGCAAACAAATCTCAAGTTGAATACGAGTTGATTCTCGACGAAACAACGGCCGTTAACAAGGCTTTAGACGAGGCGCCGGCCGGCAGTTTGGTAGTGATTTTACCTGAAAGTGTCAACAAAGCTTTGAGTTTAATTGAAGCCCGGAAACCGATTAAGGAATCTGTGGCAGTGCAAAATGGTTTAGATCGATCGAAGTCACAGGAAAGTTTAAAACCGACTGTGGTGAATCAAGGCTAAACGGGAGCATCTCAATGAAAGCAGCTAAGCTAGAAATTGGAGCTTTGAGGCCGGAGGCAGGAGGAAAGAGTCAGAAGTCAGGAGCCAGAAGAAGTGTTTTTACAAATATGAGATGCTCCCGGAAAGCGGCTAAACTCTTAAGTCTCATTTAATTAATAGGTTGGGTTACTTGTGTTAAACCCAACCTATTTGTTTTAAAATTAATACTTTTTTGAATATTTTTTTTTGCATTGCATTGAACAAAGGGTAGAAAGAACGATCGACTTATATTAAATCCGGTAGCATCGTCCGGCGTAAAATCCAGTCAACAGTCAACCACAAACGGTGCAACCGAATTCGATATAATTCATCTGCGTTAATTTGTGTCTATCTGCACTCATCTGCGGTAAAAAAAATAGAATTTCTTCACCGCAGATGACAAAGGATTGACGCAGATTCACGCAGATGAATAGCATAGATACATGAATAATTCCGATGCTAACAGAGAAGTATAGAATCAGGAAAAAGCAAGCAGCAGGGTTGAAGCATGAATGAGGCCGATCGCACGCGAGTCGAAACATTCATCACGCGCTGGGCAGGTTCTAGCGGTAACGAACGGGCAAACTACCAGTTGTTTTTTGCGGAAATGTGCGATGCGCTGGGAGTCGATCGCCCTTTTGATAAAGGCAGAATTCCCAACGATCCCTACTGCTTTGACAAAGATGTCAAAATTTTTCACCCCAGTGGCAAAGTGACTCCGGGGTTTATTGATTTTTACAAAGCCGAGCATTTTTTAATAGAGGCAAAACAGGGCGGAACAACGAGCAAAAAGGGAACGGCAAAGCGGGGGACAAATACCTATTTGCGAGAGATGGAAAAAGCGTTTGTGCAGGCGATCGCCTATACGCGCAGTCTCAGCAGCAAACCGCCCTTTTTGTTAACTTGCGATATTGGCGATCATTTTGAATTGTGGATGGGTTTTAGCGGCGATTATGGCGGCTATGGGGCGCGGCGAGAAATCGGGCTAATCGAGTTGCAGAAAGCCGATGTTTTCGATTTGTTTGTCGATATTTTTAGCAATCCGCAGCAGCGCAACCCAGAGAAAATTGCGGCGCGGGTGACGCGGGAACTAGCGGCGGATTTGGCAGAGTTGGCGAAACGGATGGAGGCGAATGTCGATCCGCAGCAAGTCGCCCAGTTTTTGATGCGGTGTATTTTCACCATGTTTGCCGAGGATGTGGGGTTGTTGAAGGAACATCTGTTTACGCAGGCGCTGGAAACACGATGGATTCTCAATCCGAAGACGTTTAAGCCGGAGGTAGAGGCGCTGTGGGAGGCGATGAATCAGGGGACGAGTTTTGGCTTTCATGGCAAACTGTTGCGGTTTAATGGGGGATTGTTTGCGGAGTCGCAGGCGTTTGCGCTGACAAAGGCGCAGTTGGAAGTGTTGTTGCAGGCGGCGAAGCGGGATTGGTGCAATGTGGAACCGGCGATTTTTGGGACGTTGTTGGAGAGGGCGCTGGATGCGCGGGAAAGAAGTAAGTTGGGGGCGCATTATACGCCGCGATCGTATGTGGAAAGGTTGGTAAAGCCTGTGGTGATGGAACCTTTGGGCGATCGCTGGATTGCTGTACAAGCGGAGGTTAAACAGTTACTAAACGCGGGGGAATCGGAACCGACTGCAAATCAAAGGAAAAAGGCGACATTAGTTTTAGAGGCCTTTCTGACGGAGTTACAACAGGTAAAGATTCTCGATCCAGCCTGCGGATCGGGTAATTTCCTTTATGTGACGTTGGATTTGTTGAAAGGGTTGGAATCGGAGGTGTTGCGGCGCTTGGAAGATGTCACCGGATCGGCGCAGTTGCGGTTAGATATTGCACAAGTTAATCCGAGTCAGTTTTTGGGAATTGAGATTAATCCTAGGGCGGCGGCGATTGCAGATTTGGTGATTTGGATTGGGTATTTGCAGTGGCATTTTCGGCGGTTTGGCGATATTCCGCCGATCGAACCTGTGTTGCGCGAGTACAACAATATTGAATGCCGGGATGCGGTGTTGGCCTATGACGGAATAGAACCGGATGTGGATGCGGCGGGGAAGGTGAGAACTCGCTGGGGCGGGCGAATGATGAAAAGTCCGGTGACGGGGGAGGATATTCCCGATCCGACAGACAAAGTAACGATTTATCGGTATTTGAATCCGAGGGCGGCCGAGTGGCAGGAGGCGGATTATATTGTGTCGAATCCGCCGTTTATTGGGAATAGACAAATGCGCGAAATGTTGGGAGATGGGTATACAGAAACGTTGCGTAAAGTCTATAAGGATGTACCGGATACTGTAGATTTCGTGATGTACTGGTGGCATAAAGCAGCCGTATTAGTTCAGGCAATAAAAACTCAACGTTTCGGTTTGATCACGACAAATACAATTCGTCAAGTTCGACAAAGAGTCGTTCTAGATTTACATCTCAACCCAAAAAATAAAGTTCAATTATTTTTTGCTATTCCCGATCATCCCTGGTCAGATGGAGATGCGAATGTCCGAATTGCAATGACAGGTGCAGAATTAAATAATTCCCCAAAAATGGCTCAGAAAAAATTCCTAGGAGTGGTGACTGGTGAAGATGACGAAGATACACCTGAAAGTACAGCAGATCGAATTCAAGTCAGATGGTCAAATCCTGGTCAAATCTTCAATGATTTAAGGGCAGGCGTAAATCTTTCGCTTGCCGTGCCGATTAAAGCTCAGACAGGATTATGTTCTGATGGTGTAAAGCCCTACGGTTCTGGATTTATTCTGAATGCTCAAGAAGTTGCAAAGTTATCTTCAAAAGAAAAGGAACTAATACGAGTTTATAGAAATGGTAGAGATATAGCTCAAAATAGTCGAGATGTTTATATTATTGATTGTTATGGATTGTCTGAGCAGCAGGTTCAGGATGATTATCCCAATCTGTATCAGTTGCTGCTGGAGAGAGTATATCCAGAACGCATAGTTGAGCGTGACAATAAAATCAAGAAAAACTGGTTTCTTTTCGAGAGAAACAGACCGGAATTAAGGGCAAAAATTCAAAAAATAAAAAGATACATAGTCACTATAAAAACTGCTAAGCATCGAAGTTTTATTTTTGTTGAATCTAACATTCTTCCAGATCAGCAGCTAGTAACAATCGCCCTTGATGATGCTTATTTCTTGGGAGTTCTTTCTAGTCAAGTTCATGTTACTTGGTCGCTGGCAGCAGGCGGAAGATTGGGTGTTGGTAACGATCCGCGATACAACAACTCCGTTTGCTTCGACCCCTTCCCCTTCCCCGACGCCACCGACACCCAAAAACAAACCATCCGAGAACTCGGAGAACGCCTCGACAGCCACCGCAAACGAGTCCAAGCCACTCACCCCGAAGTCACCATCACCGCGATGTACAACCTCCTCGAAAAACTCCGCCAAGGGGAACCCCTTGACGACAAAGACAAAGCCTTCAACCAAAAAGCCCTAGTCTCCACCCTCCAACAAATCCACGACGAACTCGATGCCGCCGTATTTGCCGCCTACGGTTGGGAACCCACCCTCACCGACGACCAAATCCTGGAAAACCTCGTCACCCTCAACGCCCAACGCGCCGAAGAAGAACGCAACGGACTGATTCGCTGGCTGCGTCCCGACTACCAAGCCCCCGGCGAAACCTACGTGCAACCATCCCTTGCAGGCATCACCACGGAAACCGAAACCTCGATCGCCCCCACGGAACAACAACCTTTCCCCAACACCCTCAAAGAGCAACTTTGGGCCATCCGCGACTTATTTCGCACCCAAAGCGGCGAATGGACTGCCGCCCAAGTTACCGCCCATTTCAAAGGGGCCAATCGCAAACAAAAAGTGATTCTCGACTGTCTCGAAAGCCTGGAAGATTTGGGGATTTTGCTCAGTCATAATGAAGGTGGCGTGCAATATTGGTATCTCCTAACCTGATGGAATTGCAAAAATTTGTAGCTTACGCTAGGGGGTTTGAAGGCGATCGCCCTTACAATTGTTATAGTATGTGATTCTCAACAAACCCGATGACCATCAAACCGATTCGGTGGGTTGGCGCTACCCGTGAAGAAATCCAATCTCTTCCTGACGATGCCCGAAAAGAAGCTGGTTTTGCACTTTGGACACTTCAGCAGGGCATACAACCATCAGACTTTAAACCCATGTCGATCGTAGGCAAAGGCGTTGAAGAAATTCGGATTCGGACAGCAGATGCCTATCGGGTATTTTATATTGCTAGATTTGAAGAAGCTATTTACGTTCTTCATGCTTTCCAAAAGAAAACTCAGAAGACAGCCAAGAAAAATATCGAAATTGGACAGAAACGCTACCAACAGTTGTTACAAAATCGTTTAAATTCAATAGAACCCGAACCATGAGCGAAAATACTATTACCCAAGCGCCCGATAATATCTTTCTCGATCTGGGATTTTCAGCAGAAGAAGCTGATAACTTACTAATCAGATCGCAACTCATGCTCGCCCTGCTTCATCAGATCAAACATCACGGTTGGACGATTGAGCAAACTGCTCAACATCTCAAACAGTCAAACGACCAAATCAAAGCTCTAACTCAAGGTAAAATTGGGGAATTCTCGGTTGATACTCTGATCGCAATGCTAAACCAAGTAGGCATGACTGTCAAAATAGAAATTTGCCCCAAGGTAGCTTAGAGCGAGATTAGAGAGATGGGTAAGTTTTGCTTTGCGCTTGTTATCATGAGCTTATCCAGCAAGAGGTTATCTAATGCTAGAAACCACCATCCTAGAAACCCTCGTCAAGTTGCCAGATTCCCTGAAACAGTAAGTGCTGCACGGGAGCATCTCACTTTGGCAGCCAAGCTAGAAATTGGAGTTAGGAGTCAGGAGTCAGGAGCCAGGAGAAAAGAGGAAGAAGGAAGAAGGAAGGAGCCAGAAGAAGTGTTTTTACAAATATGA
>Ga0164305_10000018_pt1 | contig 40663 bp, 38 predicted proteins | sample Whisoiple_237_MG_FD_110215 | JGI IMG/M metagenome (GOLD analysis project Ga0164305, IMG submission 110215) | Soil microbial communities amended with pyrogenic organic matter from upstate New York, USA - Whitman soil sample_237_MG | ecosystem: Environmental > Terrestrial > Soil > Agricultural...
GCATGCCGTTCACGCAATCGTAAGCCGGGTTCTGCACCGGATTGATGTCGATCGCCGCGCCGTAAGCATGCATGGAAAGGGATTGCGTGCCGACGACATTGCGGTCGTTGAAAGCGGATGTGTTGTTCGCTTCCATCGATGCGTCGTCGTCGCCATCATATGCGTTCATCAGCCGCGCCTGCTGCAGGGAAAAGCCGCGCGCGCGCAACTCGGCGAAGATCGCAGCCACCTGATCGGCGAGCGCATCGAGCACGACGAGCTCGCCATTGTCATGTTCGCGTCCGTCGAAGCCGACGTAAGTAAAGCGCACGAGCGCGAGGCGCTCGCAACCGACGGGTGCGCTCGCGTGCATCACCCGATGCGTTTTCATGTCGGAGCAAAGCGCGGGGGAAATCGCGCTGATCGAGTCGGCGCGCGCAAACGACGGCGCAACACAGAGCGCGAGGAGGAGAAGCAGCAGCCAACGGAAGTGCATGGCCGGCGATGCTAGAGCGGCTCAGAGCCTCACGCCACCTGCAGGTCTTTGTTGGGCCGACGCCGCCGCGGATGCTTCACTCGAAGGGGCTTGGCCGCGCGGCGCCGCGTGATCACGCCGGCCGCGTGGCGCGCAGCGCGCGCCATACGCTTGCCGCGCATGCGGTCGCGCTCATCGAGCGGGCGCAGAAGTTCGAAAAGCAGATCCTCCATCGGAGGCTCGCGGAGACGTGCACGCAGGCTCGCCGCCTGCATGCACTTGGTTTATGAGCGCAGCCGGGAAGGTGGCCGGCTGCGTGACTTAATTAACGGCTGCCGCCGCCGCCACCGCCGGAGCTCATGCCGCCACCGGCCGAGCCGCTGGCGCCGCCGGATGTGCCGAGGCCAGCGCCACCACCGCCGCCCGTCTTGGCCGATCCGCCCGAGGAAGCGCCGGCGCCGGAGCTGGTGCTCGACCCGCTCGGCGCGACGCTGCGGCCGGTCGCGCCGCTGGTGCCAGCCGCGCCGCCCATGTTCCGCGAGGTGCCGGAGAGCCGCGCGCCGTGCAGATCTTCGCCGCCGCGCACGCGCGCATTGACGTTGACGTTCACGCCGCCGCGCTCGTGACCGCGCACGCCATACCGAACGGACGCGCCGCGCGCGCCGTAACGCTCGCCGTGGATGTAGGTGCGGGAACGAACGCCATAGTCGCGCTCGCCGCCGACGAAACCGTAGCGGTGATGCTTGATAATCGTCGCGCTTGGTCCGCAAGCGGTCCTGTAGTGCCAGGAGCGCGCATTGGCATCGACGGTCACCGCAACAAGAGCTGCTGCAGCTGCGAAAGAGCCGATTAGTGCCGTCTTCATGTTCATGGCTAAACCTCCACCTTGAACCTTGAACCGCACATGCAATGAGGAATACGGAGTTTGGTTTCAGCTGAGCAACAAGCTCGATCTTCGCTTCAACAAATGTCTTAATCTTGGCTTTAGTTAACTGAGCCCGCGCGCGAATGCCGAATGCTTCCGCTAAGATGCAAGCTCAGCCTCAGCCACGCATCATTTGCACGATCAGCTTGCCCGGCCGCGCTTCGCGACCGAGCTGCTCCATCGTGCATTGGCGCGGCGCCTTGTCGGGGCGCCAGCGCACGATGCTCGTGCCGTGACGAAACCGATCGCCGGTCACGTGATCGTAACGCACCTCGATGACGAGCTTCGGCTTCAAGGGCTGCCACCCCGCCGAGCGCTCGGTGCTCCAGCGGCTCGGCGCGCCCGGCGCATTGCCGTCGAAGCCCGGTGGGCCGATCAGTTTCTCGAGCTTCTTTGTTAGAGCGGGTTTGTCGCGATCGGCGATCGCGGAGGTAAAGCCGACATGATCGAGCTTGCCGGCATCATTATAGAGACCAAGCAGCAGCGAGCCGACGAGGTCGGAATCGCGCTCGTAGCGGAACCCGCCGACCACACAATCGGCGGTGCGCATGCGCTTCACTTTCAGCATGGCGCGCTCGCCTGGCCGATACGGCTCGTCGATGCGCTTCGCCACGACGCCGTCGATCGCACCGCCGGCTTTGTCGAGCCAGCGCTGTGCGTCGCTGTGGCGCCGCGTGAACGGAGATAGCCGCAGATACGGATTGCCCGCCGCCTCGGCGTAAGCGTCTTCAAGTGCCGCGCGGCGTTCTGTGAGCGGCGCGTTCTTGAGATCGGGCCTGCCGGGCAGCGCCAGGGCATCGAATAAAATTAAAAATGCTGGCGTTTCGTGCGCGAGCTTGCGAATGCGGCTTTCCGCGGGGTGCAGGCGCATCTGCAAAGCGTCGAACGAAAGCGCGGCGCCCTGTGCAATCGCGAGTTCGCCATCGAGCACGAACGGATCGAGCGGCACATCGCGCAATCCGGCGACGATCTCGGGAAAGTATCGCGCCAGCGGCTTGCCGCTTTTGGCCCGTAGATCGACGTCGACGCCCGAGCGAAACGCCAGACAGCGGAAGCCATCCCATTTCGGCTCGAATTGCCAGCCGGATTCGCCGGGAAGCTCGGCGACGAGATGGGCTTCCATCGGCGCGAGCGAAGCGGAGGCGCTCGTGATCTCGCGTTTGTTTGTCTTGGCTCTCGCCCTCACCGGCGCAATGTCGAGTCCGGTCCGCGCAACATGGTGAGAAAGCGGATCTGCTCGTTCGGATCATCACGGAAGACGCCGGTGAACTGGCTTGTCGTCGTCGATGTGCCCTGCTTGCGGATGCCGCGCATCGACATGCACATATGTTCGGCCTCCACCACCACCGCCACGCCGCGCGGCGCCAGCGCGTCCTGGATCGCCTGCACGATCTGCACCGTCATTGTCTCCTGCGTCTGCAGGCGGCGGGCGAATACGTCGACGAGGCGGGCGAGTTTGGAGAGACCGACAACGCCGCGGTTCGGGTAGTAGCCGATATGCGCGCGGCCGATGAACGGCACCATGTGGTGCTCGCAATGCGAGGCGAACGGGATATCGCGAACGAGCACCATGTCGCCGTAGCCCTCGACCTCTTCGAAAACGCGCGACATCAGCGCGTCGGGGTCCTCGCGATAGCCCTTGAACAGTTCGAGATAAGCTTCGGCGACGCGGCGCGGCGTATCGATGAGACCCTCGCGGGCCGGATCGTCGCCGGCCCAGCGGATCAGGGTGCGGACGGCGGCTTCGGCCTCTTCACGGGTGACGCGCGGGTGCGGCAGCGCCTCTTCCGCCTCACGGCTGCGCACCGCATTGGTTTCGCGCGCCCTCGCCGACAAGGCCTTGACCACAGCGTCCATCAACCTCTCCCGCTCGTGCGAGCCGCTTGGCCTTCGCACCCGCTTTGCCAATTACTATATACCATCCGGGCCGAGCGTTTCAGCCCGCCGCGCCCACAGACGTATTCATGCTCAACGACATCTACAACAAGCGCATCCTGGAACTTGCCGCAGACATCCCGCGGCTTGGACGACTCCAGGCGCCGCAAGGTTCCGCAACCGCGCATTCGAAGCTCTGCGGATCGACGGTGACCGTCGACCTCAATCTCAGCGACGGCCGCGTCAGCGACTTCGCCCATGATGTCAAAGCCTGCGCGCTCGGGCAGGCGTCCTCGTCGATCATGGCCCGCAACGTGATCGGCTCGACACCGGAGGAACTACAGGAAGTGCGGGAGAGCGTGCGCAAAATGCTTAAAGAGAATGGCGCACCGCCTGCCGGGCGCTGGGCCGATATCGCGGTGCTCGAGCCGGTGCGCGACTATAAGGCGCGGCACGCCTCGACGATGCTGACCTTCGATGCGGTGGTCGAGGCGCTGAACCGAATCGGCCCGGCCAAAACCCAAGCGGCGGCAGAATGAGTGGCCGTGCTGTTTCGCGATGGCAGGTTGGCGCCGCGCGCGCGGCAATTCGTCTTTATCAACTGACTTTCTCCGCGCTCATCGGGCGGGCCTGCCGGCATCTGCCGACCTGCTCCGACTACGCCTCCGAGGCGATCGAGCGGCACGGCCTTTGGATCGGCGGTTGGATGGGGGCTGCCCGCCTCTGCCGCTGCCATCCCAGGGGCACGCATGGCTACGATCCGGTTCCGGCGAGCCTTCCGGCCCGCGCCCACCCGCTCCTGCCCTGGCGCTATGGGACTTGGCGTGGCCCGCTCGCCTGCGAGGAAGGCTCGAGTTCCGGCTCGGGCTCCGGCGCCGGGCTCTGATCCGGCGCCGGATCGAAGAACGAGAAAGCCAAGAGCCCAAAGAGGAAGCCGCCGATATGGGCTTCCCAGGCGACCGTTGCGTCGCCGATGCCCAGCGGAGTCGCAAACGCTCCGAACAGGATGTTGCAGCCGAACCAGGTCAACAGGAACGTGAGCGCCCGCCCGTCACGGAACACGCGGCCGAGCGGCAGGGCTGAAACATAATACGCATTTTCGTTGCTGAGCGAGATATTCCGTCCCGGTCCGAGCGGCCCGCCAGGCTCGAACGCAAAGCGCATCGCCGCGGCAACAGCGCCCGATATCGCGGCGGAGGCGCCGACGACAGGCTGCAGGCCTGTCGGATGGACGAGGAGAAAGGCGGCCACTCCGGCCACGCCCGACAACAGATACAGGCCGAGGAAACGCAGCGGCCCAAAGCGCCGCGCGACGGCCGAGCCGAAGGCGGCGAGCCATAGCGCGTTAAGGCCCAAATGCAGCCAGTCGCCGTGGACGAAGGCATAGGTGACCGGCGTCCACCAGCGCCAAAGCGCCGGAATGAAGCCGAAGGTCCAGATGATCCAGGCGTCTGTTTCCGCGGAGACGAAATCGCGCACGAGCTGAACGACAAAGCAGGCCGCCAAGAGCGCCAGAATCACGCCCGGAAGATTGAAGACCGGCTGGCGCTTACTCACCCGCACTCCTTTTGGCTCGACGAGCGGCCGAAGATGGCGATTGCGCATCGCCCCGGCAAGCGCTGGCACATCGGCTGCTCCACCCCGCACCAGAGGAGGCCGGCAAGCACCGCCGGTTCCGTTCCGGGACAGAAACGCCGCAACAGCCGGCGCAGGCACGTAAAATGAGACAGAGCGCAACGCGGGAATTATTCGCCTATTGGGACCGGCTGCGCAAAGGCCGAGCCGCGCCGGAGCGGGCCGAGATCGATCCGGCGGCGATCCGCAACGTCCTTGCTGATACGTTCCTCCTCGAAATCGACCCGGACTGCATGTTTCCGATCCGCCTCTCCGGGACGCGGCTCAACGCGCTCTGGCTGACCGAGCAAAAAGGCCGTCCTTTCCTCGAGCTTTGGGCCGAGGAAGAGCGGCGTGACGTCATGGCGCTGATCCTGAGCGTTCTCGATGGCGCGCACCCGGTGATCGCCGGAGTCGCGGCAGGACCCCAGGGCCGGCGCGCCATGAACATGGAGCTTTTGCTGCTGCCTCTGCGCCATAACGGCAAGACGCATGCGCGCGTGCTCGGCTGCCTCGCCACGGCGGCGCGCGAACCCTGGTTCGGGCTCGTTGCGGCTTTCCGACGGCAACACGCATCCGGTCAAACTCATCGACATTTCGCTATCGGGCGCAGCCCTCGCGACCGAAGTGCAACCGCCGCTCGGCGCGACGGTCACGATCGGCCAGACCAGCGGCACGGTCGTGCGAAACTTCATGGGCGGCATCGCCGTCGAATTCTTCCGCCCGATTCCGGTGGAAGGCTTCAACGAAGACATCACGCTCTAGCGCTTCAGCCTTCGAGACGCTGCAGCCCGCGCGTATAACGCTGCCAGTTCTGCACGTAATGCGCCGCGGTCATCCGGATGCGGACGATCTGCGGCTCGTCGAGCGTCCGTGTTGCGCGCGCCGGCGCGCCGACGATCAGCGAATTCTCCGGAAATTCCTTGCCTTCGGTGACGAGCGCCTTGGCGCCGACCAAAGAATTGCGGGCGATGCGCGCGCCATTGAGCAGCGTCGCGCCCATGCCGATCAGGCTTTCCTCGGCGATCGTGCAGCCGTGCAGGATCACGTGATGGCCGATCGTGCAGCGCGGCCCGATCGTCAGCGGAAAGCCCGGATCGGTGTGCAGCATGCAGCCTTCCTGGATGTTCGAGCCCGCTCCGACGACGATGCGTTCGTTGTCGCCGCGGATCGTCGTGCCGAACCAGACGCTCGCATCTTCTTCGAGCACGACATTGCCGATCACATGCGCGTCGGGAGCGACCCAATAGCGTCCGCTCGCCGGAAGCTGCGGAGCGATCCCGTCCAGAGAATAAAGCGGCATGTGGCTTAGAGGTCCTCGAGATCGAAATCGAGGATCGCCATCTGCAGCGTGTAACTGCGGCCTTGCGGATCGTCGGCGGAGATGACGCCCAAAAAGTCCTCGCCGGAATTCAGTTCGACCGAATCGGTCTTGCGGCCGCGCGGCACGATTTTCAGCTTATCGTTTTCGAACAGGCGCCGAAGATAATCCTGCAGCACCGGCCGCTCGACCGGAATTTTCATCGCGAACGCAAAGGAGCGGTCGCCATCCTCGTCATCGACGCTGATATTGCCAATGACGCGCTGGCCGAGATGTACGTCGCCATCATCGGGATTGCGCGGATTGGGGGCGACGCGCAGATCCTCGTTGCCGAAGGACCGGCGCAGGAAATCCTGCAATTGCTGCAATTCGGTTTTGTTCAAGCCGGCGCTCAATCGATCCCCCGTTAGGAAATGGCTCGCGCGGGCAGACGTGGTAAGCCCGTTCCGGGCTCCACGCAATCAGCACGATGGGTTGAGCTTCAGACCGCGGTTTCGGTTGGCTTGGCGGCGATGATCTGGTCCATGCTGCGCGCCGGTTCGGCGCAGCCGGCCTCACCGACGACGCGGGCCGGCACACCGGCGACCGTCTTATTGTGCGGAACGGCCTGAAGCACGACCGAACCCGACGCGACACGCGAGCAATGGCCGACCTCGATATTGCCGAGCACCTTGGCGCCGGCGCCCAGAAGCACGCCATGCCGGATTTTCGGGTGGCGATCGCCGACTTCCTTGCCGGTACCGCCGAGCGTGACGCCCTGCAGCATCGATACATCGTCTTCGACGACGGCGGTCGAGCCGATGACGATTCCCGTCGCATGGTCGAGGAAAATGCCTTTGCCGATCAATGCGGCGGGATTGATGTCGACCTGAAACACTTCGGACGCGCGGCTCTGCAAGTAGAGCGCAAAATCGCGGCGGCCGGCTTTCCACAATGCATGCGCCAGACGATACGCCTGAAGGGCATGGAAGCCCTTGAAATAGAGGAAGGGCTCGATCAGCCGGGTGCAGGCGGGATCGCGGTCGAAGACGGCCATGGCGTCGGCCCGGAACGCCTCGCCGATCGAAGCATCCTGGCTGACGACGTCCATATAGGTTTGGCGGATGAGGTCGCTCGGCAGATCGCGGTTCTCCAACCGCACGGCGACGCGGTGGACGACGATCGCCTCCAGCGTGTCGTGGTTGAGTACGTTGGCGAACATGAAAGCGCCGAGGTCGGCCTCGCGCTCGATCGCTTCCTCCGCCTCGAGGCGCAGGCGCGCCAGCATCGGATCGTGCTTGCCGAAGTCGACGACGCGGGCGGAGCCGTGTCCAGAACCGTAGGCCATCGCTACTCCTCGGGCTCCCAGCCTCTTGTTCGGCTTAACCTGGGGTGCGAAAAATTTCCAGCAAGCCCGCCGGACAGGATGAACGTTCTCATACCCGCAGGCCGGCAGGAAGCCATTCCCGGCAGCCCTGCTTTGCGTCAGGGGCGCTCGTGCAGGAACTCGAGCGCCGCCTGTTTGAACACGCGATCGCCGACCGCCCGGTTGTGGTCGCGGTCGGGAATGTCGACGGCACGCCCCTTCGGCAGCATTTCGGCGAGCGGGTGCGGGTCGCCGGCGACCTCGTCCCGCGTGCCGACGCAAACTAGGGTCGGCACGTCGATTTGATGGATTTGCTCGGGGGTCAGTACCTGGCGGGAGCCGCGGATACAGGCGGCCAGCGCGGGGCGGTCGCTCTTCGTCGCCTCGGCAAAGCCGCGGAACATTTTCTGCTGCGGATCGCGCAGCTCTTCGATCGATTCCACCTCCATCGCTTCGGCAATCGACACGGGTAGGCCGAAACCTTCGGTCAGATGGCTGCCGAGGCCGCCCATGATCAGCGAGCGCACGCGCTCGCGGTGAGTAAGCACGAGAAACGCGCCGATCCGCGCCCCCATCGAATAGCCCATCACATCGGCGCGCTCGATCTTCAGGTGGTCGAGCAGATTGCGCGAATCATCGGCCATGATCGACGTGTGGTAATCCTTGGGGTCGTACAGCTTTTCGCTGCGTCCATGGCCGCGATTGTCGAGCGCGATGACACGGCGGCCGTCGCCTGTAAGCGTGCGCACCCAGAGGGGAAACAGCCAGTTCACCGCATGCGTCGAAGCAAACCCGTGAATCAGCAGAATGGGTTCACCGCGGTCGTTCTCAGGTCTCTCGTCAATGTAAGCAATGCGTACGCCGTTCGAGGAAAACTCTTCCATGGATCCCGTCTCTTGCCGGCGCGCAACATAGCGGGGAAGACTCGCCGCGCAAGCCGGCCGACTGATGCCTGTGAAATCTTGCCGCTTGTCGGGCCTCGGGCACCTGCCTATGGTCCGCCCGCTACAAAAGGGCGCATGACGAGCGAGCGATGGCCGACCACCTCATTCCGCATTTCCATAATCAGCCGGGCGTGCCGAAGATCGGCATCCGCGTGAAGGAATTCATGTGCGTCGGCGCGCTGCCGCCGTTTGACCATCCGCATATTTTCATCGACATGGGCGACGCAAGCGAGGCCGTCTGCTCCTATTGCTCGACACTGTTCGTCTACGATCCGACGCTCACCGGCATCTGCGATCCGCCGGCCTGCGAATTCCTGCCGGACGGCGTCGCCTGAGGTGTGACGCCGGCGCGCGGGGGCTGCGCGCGTGAAAGAGCTGCCGATCATCATTGCCGGCGCGGGAATTGCCGGCCTATCGGCGGCGTTGGCGGTTGGCCGCAGCGGGCGGAAGGTGCTCGTCCTTGAGAAGGCGCCGGCGCTGACGGAAATTGGCGCCGGACTCCAGCTCTCGCCGAATGCGAGCGGCCATCTCGAACGCTGGGGCGTGCTGGCGCGGCTGAAGGGCGCAGAGCTGGCGCCGGAGGCAGTGGTGATCCGCCGCGGGCGCGATGCGACGGTGCTCGCGCGATTGCCGCTCGCGGATGCCGAGAAGCGTTGGGGCGCGCCATATCTCGTCGCGCATCGCGCCGATCTGCAGCAGGCCTTACGTGCCGCGGTCGCGGAGGTGCCGGGAATCGAGCTGCGGCTCGGCATCGCCGTCGCCGGCTTCGCGGCGGATGAGGACAAAGTCGCAGTCGGCGCCAAGCACGGCATCACGCGTCTGCGTTTCGATGGCGTGGCACTGATCGGCGCGGATGGGCTGTGGTCGGAGGTGCGGCAGCGGCTCGCGTTTTCCGGCGATGCGCCGCCGAGGCCGGCCCGCCGCACCGCGTGGCGCGCGACAATTGCGCGCGTGGAGCTGCCAGACGAATTTGCCGCGCCGCAAGTCAATCTATGGCTCGGGCGCCGCGCGCATCTCGTGCATTATCCCCTGCGCGGCGGCACGGAGGTGAATGTCGTCGCGATCGCGGAGGATGCAGACCCGAGCGGTGAAAGCCCGGAGTTTTGGAGCGAGCGGCGCGATTCAAAGCTGCTCCACAAGGCCTTTGCCCGCTGGCACCCGACAGCCCGCGCCCTCCTCTCCGCGACCGCAGACTGGCGCAGTTGGCCGCTTTATGACCGGGCGCCGCTCGCGTCCTGGAGCGCGGGACGGGTGACGCTTGCCGGCGATGCAGCGCATCCGATGCTGCCGTTCTCGGCGCAGGGGGCCGCGCAAGCGATCGAAGATGCCGCGGCGCTGGAGAGTGCACTCGCGGCTGAGGCCGACATTGCGGCCGCATTCAAAGCTTACGACGCCGCCCGAAGCGCCCGCGCGGCGCGCATCCAAGTTGCATCACGCAGGCAGGGCGACATCTACCACATGGCCGGACCAGCTTCCTTCGCTCGCGATACGGTGATGCGTGTTTTGGGCCCGCGGCGGATGTTGGCGCGTCAGGACTGGATTTACCGCGACACGGGTCTGGCTTCGCAAACCCGCAGCGAACGGCTATCTTGAGCGCATGCAGCCTGACTGGTCGCAATGTCCTGATGTCGAAAGCATCCCCGGGCGTTTGTCGGGCCAATGGGTCGTCCGGCACACGCGCATCCCTGTGCAGGCGCTGATCGACAATGCCGAAGACGGCTACAGCGCTGAAGCGATCGCCGGGCTCTATCAAGGACTCGATCCCGAGCGAACCAGGCGCATCCTGAGCTTCGCGCAAAAGTATGACGCGCATTCTGTTTGATCAGAATGTACCGGTCGGTTTGCGACGCCACTTAGCTGACGAGGTTTCAACAGCTTACGAGAACGGCTGGCATGAGCTGCGCAATGGCGAGCTGCTCGACGCGGCGGAGAGCGCCAGATTTGATGTGTTTCTGACCTGCGATCAGAGCATCCGGCATCAGCAGAACCTTGCCGGCCGGAAAATCGCTATCATCGTACTCCTCACCAACCAACACGACGCGATTGTGAAGAATCTCGCACCAGTGCTGCGCCCGTTGGCGAACGTTAAACCCGGCTCTTATCAGGAAGTTCTCCATGCGCCAGCGCGCTCACCTCATCGCGAATGAAGCCGCTGGTTTGCGAATCAGCGCTTTCGCCCGCTATGCCTAGGGCTTCCTCCCGACCGTTTCCTTGATGGCCGAACATTTCGAGACGCCGGACCTTCGAAGCGCGCATGTGATCGTCCTCGGCAACGAGAAGGGCGGCACCGGCAAGTCGACGCTGTCGATCCACATCACGATCGCGCTTTTGAAGACCGGTTATCGCGTCGCCTCGATCGATCTCGATTACGCCAGCGGACGCTGACGCGTTTTCTGGAGAACCGCCGCTCCTGGGCGCAGACGGCGCCGTCGCCGGTCGAGCTGCCGCTGCACCATGCGCTCGATCGCGGCGCTTCCGATAATGTGCGCGATAACGAAACGATGGAATTCACCGCGTTCGCCGAAGCAATCGCGGCGGTCGAGCATTCCTACGAATTCGTGGTGATCGATACGCCGGCAAGCGATTCCTGCCTGATGCGGCTTGCGCATTCGCTTGCCGACACGCTGGTTTCGCCCGTTAACGAGAGCTTCATCTACGTCGACGTGTTCTCGCGCGTGCATCACAATCGCACGCATCGAGGCCTTGTCGCGCATTATGCCGATCTCGTGCTCGAAGCGCGCCGCAAGCGTCGCACTCGTCGACAACGGCATCATCGATTGGGTGCTGGTGCGCAACCGCAGTCTTTCCATTCAATCGAACAATGCGCGCCAGGTAGCGATGAGCTTGCAGCGTTTGGCAGCGGAATTGCAGTTTCGCGTCGCCGAAGGACTGCACGATCGGGTCATCTTCCGCGAGCTTTTTCCGATCGGCTTGACCGCGCTCGATCCGATCGAAATGGCGGTGCAGAACCAGGCGCTGACCTCGTCGCAGCTCGGCGGCCGTAAGGAGATCGATACGCTCGTGCAGACCTTGCGCCTGCCGGTGCATCAACCCGGCGTCCCGTATATCGAGGCGCGGCATCGCTGGTACGAGGGCCTCTCGCATTATTATCGAAATCTGGCGGCGAGCGGCGACTAGCGTTCTACATCCGCAGCACGCCGCGAATGCCGAATGCGATCGCGCCGACGGCAATCACACCGGCCGCCCACAAAGCGATAAACCACAGCAAACGCTTTGCCGTCGTGCTCACGGCTTTTGCCGGGCGCTTTGTTTTAGCCTGTACAGCGCTTCCAGCGCTTCGCGCGGGCTGAGCGCATCGGGATCGATCGTGGCAAGCGCCTCGCGCAGCGGATCGGCGGGGGCGCTATGCGCCGCCGGCGCGACGCGCTCTGCCGTGTGCGAAAAGAGCGGCAGATCGGCAATCAGCGTCTCACCCGGCGTACGGCGGTCCGATGCTTCGAGCAAGCGCAAAATCTCTTGCGCGCGTGTAACGACCGCGGACGGAAGCCCCGCGAGCTTCGCTACCTGAATGCCGTAAGAACGATCCGCCGCGCCCGGCAGCACCTCGTGCAGGAAAACCACCTCGCCATTCCAGTCGGTGACGCGCATGGTCAGATTAGTGACACGCGGCAGCTGCTTTGCGAGTTCCGTCAACTCATGGAAATGCGTCGCGAACAAAGCCCGCGCGCGATTCTTCTCGTGCAAATGCTCCATCGTCGCCCAGGCAATCGACAGGCCGTCGAAGGTCGCCGTGCCGCGACCGATCTCGTCGAGAATGACAAGCGAACGGGCTGTCGCCTGGTTGAGAATCGCCGCGGTCTCCACCATCTCTACCATGAAGGTCGAGCGCCCGCGGGCGAGATCGTCTGCCGCGCCGACGCGCGAGAACAGCCGATCGACGATGCCAAGCCGCGCGCGCTTCGCCGGCACATACGAGCCCATCTGCGCGAGCACGGCGATGAGCGCGTTCTGACGCAGATATGTCGATTTACCCGCCATGTTCGGCCCGGTGACGATGGCGATGCGGCCGGCATCGCCGCGATCGCCGGACAAATCGCAATCGTTGGCAACAAAAGCCTCGCCCGTTGCGGCGAGTGCGGCTTCGACAACGGGGTGGCGGCCCTGCTCGATTGAAAAGGCGAGATCGCCATCCATATCGGGCTTCATCCAGTCATTTGCGGCGGCAGTCTCGGCAAGTGCCGAAGCAACATCGATTTCGGCGAGCGCCTGCGCGGCGGCCTTAATCGGCTCGCCGGCCTCAAGCAGCGTTGCGACAAGCCGATCGAAGATCGTCAATTCCTGGGCCAGCGCGCGATCGGCGGCTGAGGCAATCTTCGCCTCAAGCTCGGACAATTCCGCCGTCGAGAAGCGCATTGAATCGGCCATTGTCTGGCGATGAATGAAGCTCGCGTTGAGCGGTGGTTTGGCGAGCTTCTCGCCCTGCGCCTGCGACACTTCGACAAAATAGCCCAAAAAATTGTTGTGCTTGATTTTTAGCTGGCGGATCTCGGCGACGTCGCAATAGCGCGCCTGCAGAGTGGCGATGACGCGCCGGCTTTCGTCGCGCAGTGCGCGCGATTCCTCGAGCGCGGAATCGTAACCGGCGGCTATGAAATTGCCGGCACGTCGATCGAGCGGCAAGTCGGGAGCCAAGGCTGAGGTGAGTTCCTTTGCGATGCCGTGATCGATCTCCTGAAGTGCCGCCCGCGCACGCGCAACTTCGTTCGGCGTGTCTTCGCTGGGAATAAGCCGGCTCACTTCGTCTGCAGCAACAAGTCCCGCGCGCAGGGCCTCGAGGTCGCGCGGACCGCCGCGGCCGAGTGCCAGCCGCGACAGCGAACGCATGAAATCCGGTGCGCGCCGGAACCGCTTGCGCAAATCACTGCGTAAGTCTCTATTCTCGGCAAAGAACCTCACGCTTGCGTGTCGCTGTGCAATCGCGCCGGTGTCCGTCAGCGGCGCGGCGAGCCGCTCCGCAAGCAGCCGCGCGCCGGCGGGCGTCACCGTGCGGTCGATCGTGGCAAGCAGCGAGCCAGCGCGTTCGCCGGAAAGCGTGCGTGTCAACTCGAGATTGGCGCGCGTCGCCGCGTCGATTTCCATCACGTCGTCACGGCGCACGCGCGTTGGCCGCGCCAGGTTTGGGCGCGTGCCGATCTGCGTGCGCTCGACAAAGAGGAGCGCCATTGAGGCAGCGATAGTCTCGGCGCGCGAGAGCGCGCCGAAGCCGTCGAGTGTCGCCACACCGTAATAGCCGGTAAGCCGGCGTTCCGCGCTGACGCCGTCGCCGCTCTCGCGGCCGAGCGGCGTCAGCGGCGCGCCGGTGCCGCGCAAAATGGCGGCAAGCTTGTCGTCCGCACACAGCGATTCCGCCGCGACAATCTCGCGCGGATCGAGACGCGAGAGTTCAGCGGATAATCTGCTTGCATCGGTCTCGGTTACCGAGAACGCACCGGTGGAAATATCGATGCACGCGATTCCGTAGCGCCAGCCGTCGTCCGAATCTTTCACCCGCGCGACTGCGGCAAAAGCATTGGCGCGGTGCGGATCGAGCAGGCGCTCTTCGGTGATCGTTCCCGGCGTGACGAGACGCACGACCTCGCGCTGCACGACGGATTTCGGCCCGCGCTTCTTCGCCTCCGCCGGATGTTCGATCTGCTCGCAGACGGCAACACGATGCCCGAGCGCGATCAGGCGCTGCAGATAATCGTCGGCGCGCTCGATCGGCACGCCGCACATGGGAATGTCGTCGCCGAGATGCTTGCCGCGCTTGGTCAGCACGATGCCGAGCGCACGCGAGGCAACCTCCGCGTCTTCGAAGAAGAGCTCGTAGAAATCGCCCATGCGGTAGAAGAGCAGGCAATCAGGACTGGCCGCCTTGATCTTGATATATTGCGCCATCATCGGCGTCGGCCGCGCGCCGTCGCCAGGCGCGGATGCGCGGAAGGCGGTCGGCGGGGTCGGCTGCACGCTCATGCAAGCCGCACTAAGCAGGACTCGCCGCCGATGTCACGGGGCGCGGTTCAGGCGGACGCCCTCTCCTTCAACAATGCCTCCAAAACCTCGATCCGATCCGCGTCTTTCGCCGGCTTGTCCCAACGAATCCGGTTGATGCGCGGAAAGCGCAGCGCGATGCCGGATTTGTGCCGGCTCGACCAGTTGATGCCTTCGAATGCAATCTCCAAGATCAGGCCTTTGTCGCGCGAATATTCGACTTCGCGCACCGGTCCATAGCGGTTGATCGTGTGATTGCGGACGTAGCGATCGAGCTGCCCCAGCTCTTCGTCGGTAATGCCGGAATAGGCCTTGCCGATCGGCACCAGCTCCTCGCCGTTCTCGCCGTTGCGCCAGACGCCGAAAGTGTAATCGGAATAAAACGACGAGCGTTTACCGTGACCACGCTGCGCATACATCATCACTGCGTCGACATTGAACGGATCGCGCTTCCATTTATACCAGGGGCCCTTCGGTCGCCCCGGCACATAGATCGAATCGACGCGTTTCAGCATGATGCCTTCGACGGCGGCGGCATCGGCTTTCGCGCCGCCGCTCGCCGGATCTGCACGCGCGGCGGCGAGCTCTTGCCAGGACTTGAAGCGCACGATCGGCGAGAGATCGAGACGCGGCTCGTTCGCCTCTGCGACGAAAGCTTCGAGGCGCTTGCGACGATCGCAGAAGGGCAGCGGACGCAAATCCTCGCCGTCTAGCGACAAAAGATCGTAGGCGCGCACATGCGCGGGAAAGTCGGCGAGATGCTTGGCTGAGACAGTCTTGCGGTTGAGTCGCTGCTGCAGCACCGAGAACGGCTGCACGCGGCCTTCGCGCAAGATGAGGAGTTCGCCGTCGATGGCGAAATCCTGCGCCGGCAGATGCGCGAGCGCCTCGGCAAGATCGGGAAAAGCATGCGTGTTCTCTTCGCCCCTGCGCGAGAACAGCCGCACGACGCGCTTTCCCCGCGCATCGTGGCCAGCAACGACCTGCATGCGGATGCCGTCCCACTTCCATTCGGCGGAGAAGTCGGCTGGATCGAGCGCGGCGAGATCCACCTCCTCGACCGGATGCGCCAGCATCGGCGGCCGGAACGGCGCGGGATCGCTTGCCTCGGGGCGTTCCTCGCGGCCTTCCACCCAGGCGAAGAGATCGATGTAGGGCGGCGACAGGCCGTGCCAGACCTCTTCGATCTCGTCAGGCGCTTTGCCGCCGAGATCGGCGACGGCAGTCTTTGCGAGCCGCGCCGAGACGCCGACCCGGAGCGCGCCGGTGATCAGTTTCAACAAAGCCCAGCGGCCGATCTCGTCGAGCTGATCGAGCCAGCGCGCGACAATGCTCGGCAGATGCAGCTTGCCCGACGTCGCGAGCGTGGTGATGACTTCCGACAAGGCGAGCGGGGGGCGGTTATGTCCCGCACCGGCCGGCGCTTGCGCCGGCTCCGGCCAAAGCAGCGCCACGGTCTCGGAGAGATCGCCGACATAGTCGTAGGACATATAAAACAGCGTGGGATCGACGCGCTCGCTGATTAGCGCGCGAATCAATCCGGGCTTGGCGTGCTGAAAGCCGAGGGCGCCGGTCAAAGCCGCGAGCGCATAGCCGCGCTCGGGATCGGGCGTCGACCGGAAATAGTCCGTCATCAGCCGCAGCTTGTTATTGCGCGACGGTTCGAACGACAGGCGATCCAACAGTTCGGCGAAGCGATTCATATGAGCGCCGCATCGGCCTCATCAGAAGGATTGCCCGGCTCGCACGCCTCTACCTCTTCCTCGCCGTAGCCGATCAAGTGCAGCGGCCGCGCGGCAAGGCCTTGGCCGTTCGCCCAGTGCACGAGCGCATCTTCCTCGCCATGCGTGACCCAAAGCTCGGAGCAGCCGGTCGCTAGAATTGTCTCGCAGAGCTCGTTCCAATCGGCATGATCGGAGATGACGAGCGGCAGCTCGACGCCGCGTTGGCGTGCACGCGCGCGCACGCGCATCCAGCCTGACGCAAACGCGGGGACCGGCTCCGGAAACCGGCGCGACCATAATTCCTGCAGGGCCGACGGCGGACAGATGACGATCTCGCCGCCGAGTTTCGGCCGCTCCGGGCCGGTAACGCGAATGATCTCGCCGAGATCGATGCCTTCGCGTTCATAGAGCCGCGTCAGTTTCTCCATCGTACCGTGGATGTAGATCGGGCGTGTCCAGCCGGCCTCGCGAAGTAGCGCCATGATGCGTTGCGCCTTGCCGAGCGAATAGGCGCCGACGAGATGTGCGCGCTCCGGGAACAGACGGCACGAATCGATGAGGCGCGCAATTTCATGCGCCGCATCGGGATGACGGAACACCGGCAGGCCGAAGGTCGCCTCGCTGATGAAGACGTCGCAAGGGACGAGTTCGAACGCCGCGCAGGTCGGGTCGCGCATGCGCTTATAATCGCCGGAAACGACAATGCGCATGCCCTTGGCTTCGATGCAGATCTGCGCCGACCCAAGCACGTGGCCGGCGGGATGAAACGAGACGGTGAGCCCATCCATGCCGATGCGCTCGCCATACCCAGCGGCTTGCGTGGCGCCGGCGAAATCGGGCCCGCAGCGCACGCCCATGATCGCGAGGGTCTCGCGCGTTGCGAGCACGCTCCCATGTCCGGCGCGCGCGTGGTCGGAATGGCCATGCGTGATCAGCGCACGCGAGACAGGCCGCAAGGGATCGACGTGAAAATCGCCGGCGGCGCAATAGAGGCCTGCCGGCGTCTTTTGCAGTAGGTCGGACGCGCGCATGACGCTTCAGGTCATGCAGGCGCGCACAACTGGCAAGCCCTTGAGGACGAGCGGAAACTAAGTTGGTATTTCAGGAGAAGCCGAACTCACTCGCCGCAGGTCGAGCCGCGCGTCACGTAAACGCGACCGTCGGGGCCTTGGACGCGGGTCACCTTGACAATGCAATCCTCATCATCGGGGCCGAACTGTTTGCCGACCGTGAGCGTCGGGCCTTCGGCGAGCGGACGGAACCCGGTGCGCTCGATCTTCGGCTTGGCGGCCTGAACGGCGGTGGTCAACCCGATCGGGGCAGCGGCGACAACAGCACCAATGCAGGTGACGGCGGTCAGCGCAATGACAATCCGAGTAGCGCGGGTCGCCACCAGCTTGTCCTTTTGCTCGATCATCAACCCCTCCTGTCGCGGCTCTTGAGCCGTTGACGGGAGGCCTAAAGGCGAAGCGCCCTGGCCTCTGTGCGTTTGCGCACACTCCATTAACGAGCTTGACAGGAATTGGTTGCAGCCAATTGCTGCGCTTGGCGTATATTTCGCCGGAAAATTCGGCGGTCTGTTAAAGCTAAGCCGGTGCTAATTACCTTAAGCAATGCGGCCCCCCGCGTGTTTCCCCGCGGGAGGCCGATCTAGCTACTCGCAGACGCGTGCCGGGCGATAGCCGACGACATAGCCATAGGGATCGAGGACCGGGCGGCGCTCCATCCAGCAGCGCGGACCCGGCGCATAGACGACCGGCGGCGGCGGTGGAGCGGCGCTCGCGGCGGCGGCGCCAAACATCGCGCCGGCGGTCGCGCCGAGAATGCCCGCGGCGATCGTCGAGCCGGAATCGGCTGCGGCCGGCACCGTCGAGGCGGCGATCGTGCCACCGAGCAGCAACGCCGCGAGACCACCCGCGACGATTTTCTTCGAAATCATCTTCATTCAGCTCCTCCTGAGCGATGGCGGCTGATTCGGCCGCCACCTTGGCAGTTTGGCCGGCGCTCAATGAACCGGGCATGAGTGGCTAAAATAAGCTCGACCTTGCGAAGTTCGTCGGTGGGCTTTCAAGCAAAAAGCCCCGCCTGGAAAGGCGGGGCTTCATTCGCCGGAGGAGAAGGGGCGGGATTACCTCCGTCGAATTCTCTCTCAGTCGCAGATCCGGCGCGAATAGAGGTAGTTGCCGTAGTCGTCGCGAACGACCTCACGATAACAGCTGCCATAGCTGGAGGCGGCCGCAGCGGCACCGAGAACGCCGAGGCCAATGCCGACGCCGATTCCCGGGCCCCAGTAATGATGGAAGCCGCCGCCCCAGCCGCCTCCGCCCCAGGCAGCGGCCGGGGTGGAGGTGGCGGCAACGCCGAGGCCGAGCGTGGCGGCGGCAGCGACAGCGGCAATGGCCTTCTTGAAGCGGATCATGACAGTCTCCTTGAGTATGAGCGCCCGGAGGGTGGCGCTTTCGTCTCGGGTATCGAGCGATGGCAGGACCCCTAGTCGGCGCCTGGATGGCCCGCCGTGCCGTCGCGCACATGAGCGACTTTCCCTGCTAAGGCGGGTGAATGCGCGAAGATCGACTAGCCGCCGCGACGTCGGGCGACCTCCGAGCCGACCGGCGCTACCTCTACGCCGAGGCGAGCGCTGCGGAGGGCGATCAAGTGGCCGCGGCGGAACTGTTCGCGCAATGCCTGGAGATCGTGCCGGATTGGGCACCGGCTTGGTTTGCGCTGGGCAGCGCTCGCGAGCGGCTTGGAGATGTGGATGGGGCAATCGCCGCCTATCGGCGCGCGGCGGCAAGCGACCTGGAGGATGTCCTCGGCGCCTCGCTGACGTTGGCGCGGTTGGGCGAGGTGCCAACGCCTGCGGCTGCCGCGCCGGCGTATGTCGCCCGGCTTTTCGATCAGTATGCGCCGCGTTTCGACGCGCATCTCGTTGGCAGCCTCGGCTATCGCGGGCCGGCGCTGCTTTACGAGGCGGTGCGCGACGTGTGCGAACGCACGAACCGCCCGATGCACTTCGCCCGCGCGCTCGATCTCGGCTGCGGGACAGGGCTCGCCGGCGCGGCCTTTCGCGGTTGCGTAGATCACCTCGAAGGCGTCGATCTTTCGGAAGGCATGATCGCGCAGGCGCGAGCCAAGGGCATCTACGATGCGCTGCATGTTGGGGAGATCGTCGCGCAGCTGCATGCTGCGCGCGCGCACTCGTTCGATCTGATCGTTGCCACCGATGTGCTCGTCTATATCGGGGACTTCACGCCCCTATTCCGCGAGACCATCCCGGTTTTGACGCCAGGCGGTCTGTTGGCCCTCACGACGGAAACTCACGCGGGCGAGGGATATGTCGTCGGTTCAGACTCTCGCTTCACGCACGCGCGGAGTTACGTCCTCGGGATTGCCGAGAACGTCGGGCTGCATGTGAGGCTTCTTGAGAACGCCTCGACCCGCCGAAATAAGCACTCGGAAATGGCCGGGCTTATCTGCGTAATTTCATCCTGAGCGCTTTCGCGGCCGGGCGAAGCGAGAGCCGGGACCCAGGGCAGATGCGCACGACGCCAGCCCCGGATGCCGATGCGCGGCTTCCGGGAGGTGGCCCGAACGGCTGTGGGTGCTTAGATCGACCTGGTGAAACCACTTGCGCCGCTTAGTCCCGCCCTCCCCGCGCCCTTCGTCGACTGGTTCGCGGCGCGCGGCTGGACGCCGCGCCAGCACCAGCTCGAACTTGTCGCCCGCGCCGAAGCTGGCGAAAGCGCGTTGCTTGTTGCGCCCACCGGCGCCGGCAAAACTCTGGCCGGCTTCCTGCCGAGCCTCATCGAACTCACCGCGCGCGGCCGCCGCCTGCCGGGCTTGCAGCGGCGCGGCCTGCACACGCTTTACATTTCGCCGCTGAAGGCACTGGCGATCGACGTCGCGCGCAATCTCAAGACGCCCATCGAAGAGATGGGTTTGGGCGTCCGTATCGAGACGCGCACCGGTGACACGTCGCCGTCGAAACGTCAGCGCCAGCGCCGCGATCCGCCCGACATGCTGCTCACCACGCCGGAGCAGGTCGCGCTGTTGCTGGCGTCGCCGGACGCAGAATTCCTGTTCGGCGATTTGCAACGCGTCGTGCTCGACGAATTGCACGCGCTCGTCACGTCGAAGCGCGGCGACCTCTTATCACTCGGTCTCGCGCGATTGCGCGCGCTTGCGCCCGATATGACCGCGATCGGCCTATCCGCGACGGTGCGCGATCCCGATGAGTTGCGCCGCTGGCTCGTCGGCAGCGACGACAAGCTCGCGACGCTCGTGACCGCGCCGCCCGGCGCGGCGCCGGATTTGCGCGTGCTCGACACAGCCGAGCATCTGCCGTGGGCGGGGCACAGCGCCGTGCATGCGTTACGCGAAATCTATGATGCGATCCGCACGGCAAACATGACGCTCGTCTTCGTCAATACCCGCGCGCAGGCAGAGTTCGTGTTCCAGGAACTCTGGCGCATGAACGACGACAAGCTGGCGATCGCCTTGCATCACGGCTCGCTCGATGCCGGCCAACGGCGGCGCGTCGAAGAAGCGATGGCGGCGGGTAAACTCAAAGCGGTCGTCTGCACCTCGACGCTCGATCTCGGCATCGATTGGGGCGACGTCGATCTCGTCATCAATGTCGGCGCGCCGAAGGGTGCGAGCCGGCTCATGCAGCGCATCGGCCGCGCCAATCACCGGCTCGATGAGCCGTCGCGCGCGATTCTCGTGCCGGCAAACCGTTTCGAAGTTTTGGAATGCGTCGCGGCCGTCGATGCGGCACGCGAAGGCGCGCAGGATACGGCGCAACCCCGTACCGGTGCGCTCGACGTTCTCGCACAGCACATCCTCGGTATGGCCTGCGCCGAGCCGTTCGCTGCAGATGCGCTTTACAACGAGATCATTTCGGCTGCACCTTATGCTGGCCTCATCTGGGAGCAATTCGAGAAAGCCGTCGATTTCGTCGCGACCGGCGGTTACGCGCTGCGCACTTACGATCGTTTCGCCAAGATCAAGCGCATATCGGACGGACGCTGGCGCGTCGCCAATGGCCGCATCGCGCAAGCCTATCGGATGAATGTCGGTACGATCGTCGAAGCCGACATGCTGAAAGTGCGGATGGTGCGCGGCCCGCTGCCGAAGCGCGAGCCCGGCGCAGTTTATACCGGCAGGATCGGCCGCGGCGGACGCGTGCTCGGCGAGATCGAAGAGAGCTTCGTCGAAATGCTTGCGCCGAACGACACGTTTCTGTTTGGCGGCGAGATCCTCGCGTTGCAAGGTATTCAGGAAGATGAAGCTCTGGTGTCGCGCACGCATGCCGACGCGCCGAAAGTGCCGTCTTATGCCGGCGGCAAGTTTCCGCTGTCGACATATCTCGCCTCACGCGTGCGCGGCTTTCTCGCCGATCCCTCGAGCTGGGATCATCTGCCGCCGCAGGTCGGCGAATGGCTGGCCCTACAAGCCGAGCGCTCGGTGCTTCCCGGCAAGCGCGATCTTTTGGTCGAGACGTTTCCGCGCGGCGGGCGTTTTTATATGGCGGCCTATCCTTTCGAAGGACGGCTCGCGCATCAGACGCTCGGCATGTTGCTGACGCGCCGCATGGATCGCGCCGGATTAAAGCCGCTCGGCTTTGTCGCCAACGATTATGCGTTTGCCGTTTGGTCGCTTGCCGACGTCGGGTGGCGCGTCGAGTCGGGCGAAGTGTCGCTCGGCAATCTGTTCTCGCAGGACATGCTCGGCGATGATCTCGAAGAATGGATGCACGAATCGGCTTTGATGAAGCGCACCTTCCGTAACTGCGCAATCATTGCGGGGTTGATCGAGCGCCGCTTCCCGGGCAAGGAGAAGACCGGACGGCAGGTGACGATCTCGACCGATCTCGTCTATGACGTGCTGCGCCGCCACGAGCCTGACCATCTCCTGCTCGAGGCGGCGCGGCAGGATGCGGCGACCGGCCTCTTGGACATCGCGCGCCTCTCTGACATGCTTTCGCGAATCGCCGGGCGAATCGTCCACCGCGATCTCGACCGTGTGTCGCCGCTCGCCGTGCCGATCATGCTCGAGATCGGGCGCGAACTCGTCTATGGCGAGGCGCAGGATCAAATCCTCGCGGAAGCGGCAAACGATCTGATCAGGGAAGCCGAAGGTGCAAAGGCCAGAACTATCGAAGTGCGTGACCTCGTTTCAAGCTGAGATCGATACTGGCTGGCTCGTGCTTGCCGGTGTGGCGCTAAAGATCGATCCGCTCGGCGCGCTCATACACGAAGACGAGCGGATCCTGATCGTCGCCGATCTGCATCTCGAAAAGGGCTCATCCTACGCCAAGCGCGGCGTGATGCTGCCGCCTTACGATACCGCGACGACGCTCGCGCGCCTGGCAGTGCTCATCGCACGCTGGTCGCCGCACCGCGTGATCGCGCTGGGCGACAGTTTTCACGACAATAGCGGCCCGGAGCGCATGGCGGAAACCGATCATGCGTCGCTTGCCGCGTTGCAGGCCGGCCGAGATTGGATCTGGATTGCCGGCAACCACGATCCGAACATTCCCGCCGATGCCGGAGGCGAGCGCCTACCGACGCTCGACGTCGGTCCCCTGCATTTGCGGCATGAGCCGCGCGCCGGTGCGCAGGAGGACGAGATCGCCGGACATCTGCATCCGATCGCGCGCATCGCGGGAAAACGCCGGCGCTGCCTGATCACCGACGGCTCTCGCGCGGTCATGCCGGCCTTCGGCGCTTATGCCGGCGGGCTCAACATCCACGACGAAGCCTTTGAGCCGCTGTTTCCGAGAGGCCGCAAGCGGGCGCATGTTCTGGCCGAGAACCAGGTCTTCGAGGTCTGTGCAACTCGCTGCTACCCCGAAGATTTACTCCGGCCAATCGCCTGGGGAATGCGCCCGAGATGAAGAGAATTCTTGCAACCGCACTTCTTCTTTTGGCTTTGTGCGCAGCCCCCGCCGCCGCACAGCAGACCGCGCCAGCTGCATCGGCCACCACGACTGCGACCACCGGCCAGATGCTGCTGACGATCTTTTTCAAGCACGATCAGAGCAAAACGCTCGACGAGATCAACGAGCAGCTGAAGCGGCAAAAATTCTATGAAAAATTCCCGCCGAAGGACGTCGAGGTTCTCTCCTGGTATGTCGTGATGGGCATCGGCCAGATCATCACGTTGCGTTTCCCGACGGAACGCCTGCGGGAAATTAATCGCATCGTCGAGGAGACGGCATGGGGTGGTTATCGCACCGAGTTTTATCCGACATATGATTACAAAGCCGCAGCGATCGAACAGCAGAAAAAGATGACGGGGCAATAGTCAGCGCCGTTGCTGCCGCCGCGCCTCCTAAGGCTGCTCACGCCGCGCCGCAAAAACTACGTCGGAACCCGAAGCCATAGCTTGCGTTGGCTTCCCGTCAGACAGGGAGACTTAGGATGCGCGCAATTGCACTTTTGGGCGCGGCAGCGGCGTTCTCCGCAAGCTGCGCTTTGGCCGAGGAAACCACCGTCACTCACCGCGATCCGGTTCCCCCCGGCGTTGGCGCCCTCGTCGGCAAGCCGCTCGGCGATCCGGGTGGCACGACGGTCGAGCACCGCAGCACCGGTTGCCAATCGACGACGGTGCACAAGGAGAACGAGGTGGGCTCGAAGACGGTCAACCGCACGGATTGCTGACGTTCTTTGGCAGCAATGCCAGCCCCGCCGGGTGACCGGCGGGGCGTTTTATTGCGCGTCGAAACTAAGCCGCGAAATCTTCGGCTGAATCACCTTCAGGTCGGCGCCGATCGGCAGCTTCGCGCCTTCCCAGTTCGAACCCGGCGTTGCGACTTCATTTGCCGCTTTGCTCGGCTGCTTGGCACGGAAGGACTCGGCAAGCGACTTCGCCGTCGCAATATCCTTGGCATCCAGTCGCGCTGCGACGTCTTGCGATTTCTTCCCTGCGTCCTCATCGCCCTGTTTCGCCGCGAGCGTGAACCAGACGTAGGATTGCACCAGGTTCTGGCTGACACCGAGCCCGCGCGCGTAAAGGATCGCCAGGTTAAACTGACTGTCGCGCACGCCGAATTCGGCAGCCTGCTTGAACCAATTCGCCGCCGCCGCATAGTCGGGCTTGCCATCGGTGCCCTCGGCGATCAGCACCGCAAGATTGTGCATGGCGCGGATATTACCGGCCTCAGCGGCACGCTGATACCACATCTTGGAAAGCGCGAGATCGCGCGAAACACCAATGCCTTTTTCACAGGCCGAGCCCATGCGATACTGCGCCGGCGCCAGCCCCTGATTGGCGGCTTTCTCAAACCATTGTGCGGCGAGCTTCGGATCGCGCGTGATGATGCGGCCCTCGGCGTAACGCGTGGCAAGCTCGTATTGCGCGGACGGATCGCCCGTAACAGCCATGCTCTGCAGGCCGGCGATGTTGTCTTTGCTCGGAGCGGCCATGCCGCCGATCGTGCCGGGCGCCGGCGCGATCGTGGAGGTCGGCGCCGGATCGATCTTCGCGGCAGGGCCTGGCGGCGGAGCAACCGGTTCCGTCGATGCCGGTGGCGGTACAGACGACGCGGCGGGCGGGGAGGCCTCCGGTTTCGCCGGTTTCGCGGCAAATGTCTGGGTCGGTGTCGACATATCCGGTTTAGCGGCCGGATTGGCTGCCTCGCTGCGGGGCTTCAGATCGGCAGGCGCCTCGATCTTGCTGGTCGGGCGCGGCACGTCCTTGTCGCCGCCCATGCGCAGCACTTCATAGGCACCGATGAGCAGCAACAGACCGGCAAGTCCAAGCAGGATCGGCCGCTTGCGCTCGTTCAGCGCCGCGCGCGCTCCGGCGAAGCGGCTCAGAACTCCGGTTTTTGCGGCGCCGTCCTTGGCAACGGGAAGGCGCTTTTGGCCGTCTGCGTGCACTCCGGCACCGGCGGCGTGCGCGGCCGCAACCGCGCGGCGTGCGGCCGCAATGAAATTTGCCTGACTGGGTGCGCCCGCGGGTCGCTCCTCCGGCGTCGGTTGTGCATCGTGCTCGCCGCGTCCCGGCCTGAAGCCCGTGCCGGGTTCGATAAGGAAATCGGCATCGTCGCTGACGCGCGCCGGACCCGCATTGTTTTCGCCAGTTTTTTTATCGGCCGCGGGCAGCCGTAAGCCAGCGGAAGGAGATTTCGCTTCATCGCCGCGGCGCGGCGGAGCAAAGACCGGCGGCGCACCGGATGCAAGCAGCGCGGCTCCGGCAACATCGCCTTCGAGCAGCGACAGCCGATCGACCACCTTTTCGAGCGTGTCGTGAACGGCGGTCAGCGTTGAATGGAGGCGCTGATCGGCGACATCCTGCGCCGAACGCAAATCGGCGAGTTCGCGCTCCTTCGGAAGGTTAGCACCCGCCGCCCGCCGCATATCTTCCAGTTGCTCGAACAGTTCGCCGATCGATTTGTCGAGCGAGCCGATCGAGGCGAGGCTACGGTCGGATTTGTCGAGCCGCTGCGCCAGCAGTTCGATCTGCCGCTCGAGCGCCTCATGCGTGCTTTCACTGCGCGAGGCGAGAGCCGCTTCGAGCTTTTCGGCGAGCGCGCGCAGCATTGGTTCGAGCTGCGTCGCCTCTGCACCGGAGCTCTGGACCGAAGTGTCGGCGATGCGCGCGGCGAGCGCTTCGTGCATGAATTCGAGCCGCTTCGATAATTCATCGAATTCCGCCGGATAGTTCGACCGCGAGGCGACGTCATCGAATTTATCGGACAATGCGTCGAGCCGGCTCTGCAATGATCTGAATGCCGGCGCTTCCGCATCGGCGATAAGTGAGCGGATTTCGCCGAGGCTCGGCGTGAGATCGCCGGCCTCACCGCGCGGCATAGCCACAGGAAGCGCATCGAGGCGCTGCGTCAACGCATTGATCTGTTGTTCTATCTTCTCGACCGGCAGTGGCCGCGACACGGCCGCGGTCAGAAGATCGCGCACCTCCCGGGTCTGCTCGCAAATACGATTGAACGCCTCCGGATCGATGCCGCCTTGTGCCTGGAAGGATTCGAGCCTGACGGCAATGGAACGGATTTCATTTTCGAGCCGCTCGATGCTGCCGCGTGGATCGAATTGCGTAACCGCCTGGCGCAGATCCGACGCGAGCTCCTCGATCGGCCCGAGCAGGGCGTCGCGCGCACCGTTCATGCGCGATGTCTCGATCTTGGAGGTGAGCTCGCGGATTGCCAGCTCGATCGCTTCGACAGAGCCGCGTGGCGCGAGTTCGGCCAGCGATTGCGACATCGCCGCGATCTCTTCGCGTAAACTCTCGATGCGGCGCTCGCCGGCGCGCAACGCCTCGGCATGGCGCTCGTCGGCACTCCCGCCGCCGCGGCGCATCTCTTCCAGCCGCGATGCGAGACCGGCGACCTCTTTCTGCAAGTTTTCGAGTGCGGTGGACTCCCGACAGTCGCGGCCGTTCGCCTGATTAGCGGCTTCCTCCAGCCGGTTAGTGATCGCCTCCAGCCGTTGATCGAAGCCGCTCATCCCTTGCGACAGAAGCAGCGAGGCGTGGCTTACGCCATCGAGATGGTTGCGTCGGCGAACGATTTCTTCCACAGCATCGCCGACGGCACGGGGTTGCATGCGGATCATCGGGCGCTGCGAGGGCGCCAAGCGTGTTATTGGCGCGGCTGCACGCGGGCGTTCTATGCGCGCGGCGAGCGCGTTTAGTTTTTCGTCGAGGCCCTGCAGCGTTGTCTCGATTGCCGCTGGTGGCTGTGTGGGCCGTGCGAGCGCATCGAACCGTTCTTCGAGGCGGCTGATCGCATCGCGAACCAGCGCGAAGGAATCCTCCTCTTTCGACGAGGCGACACGTGCTTCGATTTGCGCCAGCCGTTCGGCGACAGTGCTCAGCATCTCGCGATCGCGTTTGCGGTACGAGCGGCTCTCTTCCATCCATTCGTTGACGTCGGCGAGGGCGTTGGCGGTCTGGCGTTGCGCCGCGACGGCACGTCGCTCGAATGCAGCGATCGCCTGGTCGAGCAGCGCCTCGGAATGACGTTCATTGTCGAAGGTGACTTCGCGCATTCTCGCAGACGGGCGCGGTTCGTCGTCTTCGACCGCAAGCCGCTTCGGCCGCTCGCGCATCGGGCTGTCGCTGCGCCGCCGCTCCCCGAAGGGCAGATCCGCGTTGGATTCGGCGCGCCGGCGCTGGCGCGACTCCGCCGCCTGGCTCATGCGCCGGAGGCGCGCGGTTACGGCTTCGAGCCGCTCCTCGGTGTCGAGCTCCTCGGGGGCGACCTGCTGCTCGGCCGCACGCTCGGCAATCACATTGTTGAGCCACTCCCCGACAGAAAGGCCAGAGCGTCGCGCCGCCGCCTGGGCGGCCTCCCGCGCATCGAAGTCGACCCCTTTGACGCTCCAGGGAACTGCCTTGTTCATGCCACGTCCAGGTCTGTCCCGGGTTCACCAGCGGCTCGGCGGAACGCAACGCGCGAATCGGCGGGAAGTTAAGGTTTTTGCTGCCTCCCCCAGACTTTCTTCACCCGCGGTAAATAACGCGTTAACCCTGGCCCCTTCTGGCACAGGTGCGGCTGGCTGTTGCTATGCCGCCTCGGCGGGCGCACCTTGCGGCCGGCCCGCACTTGGTTTACATGTGAACTATCTTGCGGGCCGGGTGGCCGTTCGGAACTAACGGGCGGCGGGAGATTTGCCATGCCGAGCTACAAAGCGCCGGTAGAGGATGTGCTTTTCCTCTTGCGTGATGTCTTCCAGATCGATCGCTACAACAATCTGCCGAGTTTTGCCGACGCGACGCCCGACGTGATTGAGGCGATCCTCAGCGAGGCGGCGAAGCTCTGCGAGGAGGTGCTGCAGCCCTTGAACCTGTCAGGCGACCGCGAGGGCTGCGTCCGGCAGAATGAGCATCATGTCACCACGCCCAAAGGTTTCAAGGAAGCTTTCAAAGCCTATGCCGACGGCGGCTGGATCGGATTGCCGGTCGATCCGGCTTATGGCGGCCAGGGCCTGCCGCACACGCTGGCGATCGCTGTGAACGAATTTGTCGCGTCTGCGAACATGGCCTTCGGCATGTATCCGGGCCTGACCTCCGGCGCGCTCGCCGCTTTGCTGGTCCACGGCAACGAGGAGCAAAAGCAGCTCTACGGCCCGCGAATGGTCGAAGGCCGCTGGACCGGCACCATGAACCTGACGGAGCCGCATTGCGGTACTGACCTTGGCTTGTTGAAAACCAAGGCCGTTCCCAACGGCGACGGCTCTTACGCGATTACCGGCCAGAAGATCTTTATCTCAGCTGGCGACCATGACCTCACCGAAAACATCGTCCACCTGGTGCTGGCACGCATCGAAGGCGCTCCGGCCGGCGTGAAAGGCATTTCGCTGTTCATAGTCCCCAAGGTGAACGTCAATCCAGACGGATCGCTCGGCGAGCCGAACGGAGTCACGTGCGGCTCGATCGAGCACAAGATGGGCATCCACGGCAATTCGACTTGCGTTCTGAATTACGACGGGGCCAAAGGTTATCTGCTTGGCGAAGCCAATCGCGGTCTCAACGCGATGTTCGTGATGATGAACCACGCGCGCCTTGGCGTCTCCGTGCAAGGTCTGGCGCAGTCGGAAGTCGCTTATCAGAACGCCGCGGCCTATGCGAAGGATCGCCTGCAGGGCCGCTCAATTTCCGGCGTGAAAAACCCGGATAAGCCGGCAGACCCGATCATCGTGCACCCGGATATTCGGCGCAATCTCCTGGAGATCAAGGCTTTCAACGAAGCGGCGCGCGCGCTCGTTCTATGGACGGCGATGCGCAGCGACATTGGCCATCATTCCGATGATCCCAAGGCGCATGCGGCTGCCGAGGATTATCTCGGACTGATGACGCCCGTTCTGAAGGGCGTGCTTACCGATGTCGGGTTTGAGAACACCGTGAAGGCGCAGCAGGTGCTCGGCGGCCACGGCTATGTCGGCGAATGGGGCATGGAGCAGTTCGTGCGCGATGCCCGCATCGCCATGATCTACGAAGGCGCGAACGGAATCCAGGCGCTCGACCTTGTCGGCCGCAAGCTGCCGAAGGACGGCGGGCGAGCGATCATGACCTTCTTCAACGAGGTCAGCCAGTTTGCCAAGGAGAACGAAACCGAAGAGGCCCTGAAGCCCTACATCGTACCGCTGCAGAAGGCGGTCGGCCACCTGCAGCAGGCAACCATGTGGTTCATGCAGAACAGCATGGGCAAACCCGACAATGCGGGTGCCGGGTCATACGATTATATGCATCTGTTCGGGTTGGTGGCGCTCGCCTACATGTGGGCACAGATCGCCAAGACGGCGCTCGCCAAAAAGTCGGCGGGCAACGGCGTGACGGAGAAAATGGACGCGAAGCTGCTCACCGGAAGGTTTTTCATGGAGCGCATGCTGCCTGAAAGCAGCGTCCGTTTGGCGAGAATCACGTCCGGCGCCGACACGATGATGTCACTACCGGCAGAGATGTTCTAAACCGAAACTACGGACGCGCGCACCTGCTGGTGCGCAATCAAAGACAGCCGCGGGAGGCTCACAGATGGCCGAAGCATTCATCTATGATCACGTGCGCACGCCGCGTGGACGCGGCAAGGCGGACGGATCGCTGCACGAAGTTTCCACGCTGAACCTTGCCGCCGCCGCGCTGAAATCGGTGCGAGATCGCAACGAACTCGATACGCATCTCATCGATGACGTGGTCATGGGCTGCGTCGATCCAATCGGGGAGGCGGGGAGCTGCGTGCCGCGCATCGCCGCACTCGTGGCAGGCTACGGCGATCACGTGCCCGGTATCCAAATTAACCGCTTCTGCGCGTCGGGTCTCGACGCGGTGAATTTCGCCGCGGCGCAGGTCATGTCCGGTCAACACGACATGACGGTCGGCGGCGGCGTCGAGTCGATGAGTCGTGTCGGTATCGGCTCGTCCGGCGGCGCCTGGGCGATGGACCCGGGTGCGGCAATCCCGACTTACTTCATGCCGCAGGGCATTTCCGCCGACCTGATGGCGACGAAATACGGTTTTTCGCGCGATGACGTGGATGCGTATGCAGTGGAGTCGCAAAAGCGCGCCGCGGCCGCATGGAGCGAGGGACGCTTCAAGAAATCTGTCGTGCCGGTGAAGGACATCAACGGCATCACGCTGCTCGATCGCGACGAGCACATGCGGCCCGAGACGAACATGCAGTCGCTGGCGTCGCTGAAGCCGTCGTTCACGATCATCGGCGACCAGGCAGGCTTCGATTCGGTTGCGATCCAGAAGCACCCCGAGGTCGAGGCCATCAATCACGTCCATCATGCCGGCAATTCGTCCGGGATTGTCGACGGTGCGGCGGCGGTGCTGATCGGCTCGGCGGAGGCCGGCAGCAAAGCCGGCTTGAGGCCGCGGGCAAAAATTCGCGCCTTCGCCAATATTGGCTCGGAGCCGGCGATCATGCTGACCGGGCCGGTCGACGTGACCAAGAAGGTGTTGAAGAAAGCCGGCATGACGATCGAGGACATCGATCTCTTCGAGGTCAACGAGGCCTTCGCATCGGTCGTGCTGCGCTTCCTGCAAGCCTTCGACATCGATCACACCAAGGTCAACGTGAATGGCGGCGCCATCGCGCTTGGCCATCCGCTTGGCGCGACGGGTGCAATGCTGGTTGGTACCGTCATCGACGAGCTGGAGCGCACCGGCAAGCAGACCGCGCTTGTGACGCTCTGCATCGGCGCCGGCATGGGCACCGCGACGATCATCGAGCGCGTCTAAGCAACAGCGGAGCCAGTCATGAACCTCAAGAACTTCTGCTTCGAGACCGATGCCGACGGCATTGCGCTTCTGACCTGGGATATGCCCGGCCGGGCGATGAACGTGATCAATCCCGAATTCATTGCCGAACTCGATCAGGTGATCGACAAAGTCGCGTCCGACGCCGCGATCAAGGGCTGCGTCGTCACGTCGGGCAAGGACACGTTTTCCGCCGGCGCCGATCTCACGATGATGCAATCGGGCGCGAGCGAATACGCGAAGGCGCGCAAGGAGCACGGCGAAGAAGAGGCGATGCGCCGCTTCGTCGACTTAGCCGGCACAGTCTCGCGGCTCTATCGCAAGCTCGAGACCAGCGGCAAGCCATGGGCGGCGGCAATCAACGGCACCTGCCTCGGCGGCGGCTTCGAACTCGCGCTCGCCTGCCATTATCGCGTAATGTCGGATGCCGATTCGACGCATGTCGGCCTGCCGGAAATCAAGGTGGGTCTGTTCCCGGGCGCCGGCGGCACGCAACGCGTACCGCGGCTGATGCAGACCGGCGACGCGCTGCAGATGCTGTTCAAGGGCGAGCAGATCAGGCCCGCCGCGGCGCTGAAGATGAATCTCGTCCACGCCGTTGCGCCGGCGGCCGAAATCGTCGGCAAGGCCAAGGAATGGATCAAAGCCGGCGGTAAAGGCGTCGCGCCGTGGGATGAGAAGAGTTTCAAACTGCCCTCCGGCAAAGTTTTCTCGCCAACCGGCATGATGACCTGGCCAGCGGCCAACGCCCTCTACCGCCGCGAGACGATGGACAATTACCCGGCGGCGAAGGCGATCCTCAACTGCGTCTTTGGGGGCCTGCAGTTGTCGATGGACCAGGCGCTGAATGTCGAGACGCGCTGGTTTGCGAAAATCCTGCGCTCGCCGGAAGCAAGGGCGATGATCCGCTCGCTATTCCTGTCGATGGGCGAGCTCAACAAGGGCGCGCGCCGGCCGAAGAACGTACCGGCAACGAATCTCCGCAAAGTTGGCGTGCTCGGCGCCGGCTTCATGGGCGCGGGCATCGCCTACGTCACGGCGCAGGCCGGCATGGATGTCGTGCTGATCGATCGCGATCAGGCAAGCGCCGACAAGGGCAAGGACTATTCGAACAAGCTCATCTCAGCTCAGATCATGAAGGGGCGCGCCAAATCGGCCGATCGCGACGCGGTGCTCGGCCGCATCGACGCGACGGATGACTACGCTGCTCTGAAAGGCTGCGATCTCATCGTCGAGGCGGTGTTCGAGGATCGCGGCGTCAAGGCCGAGGCGACGCGGAAGGCCGAAGCGATCATCGGTCCCGACGTGATCTTCGCCTCGAACACGTCGACGCTGCCGATCACCTCCCTGGCCGAGAATCATTCGCGCGCGGAAAATTTCGTCGGCATCCATTTCTTCTCGCCGGTCGAGAGGATGATGCTGGTCGAGATCATCAAGGGCAAAGCAACGGGCGACCGCGCGCTCGCAACAGCGCTCGACTATGTCCGCGCCATCAAGAAGACGCCGATCGTCGTCAACGATACGCGCGGCTTCTATGCCAACCGCTGCGTCGGCAATTACATCCGCGAAGCGCATCTCATGCTGGTCGAAGGCGTGCCCCCGGCGATGATCGAGAATGCTGCCAAGATGGCCGGCATGCCGGTCGGGCCGCTGGCGCTCAATGACGAGGTCGGCGTCGATCTCGGCTGGAAAATTGTCGAGGCAACCAAGAAAGACTTGGGCCAGAGCGCAGTCGATCCAGCGCAGGAGAGAGTGCTGCGCACGTTGGTCGTCGAGAAGGGGCGAAATGGCCGCAAGAACGGCAAGGGCTTTTACGATTATCCCGAGAAGGGCCAGGGGTCGAAGCGGCTCTGGCCGGGACTTGCCGATCTTGCCGAACGCAAGCTCGATCCCGATGAGATCGATATCGAGGAACTGAAGCAGCGCTTCCTCGTCGTGCAAGCGGTCGAGGCCGCGCGCACGTTCGAGGAAGGTGTGGTCACCGATCCGCGCGAGGCGGATGTCGGCTCGATCCTCGGCTTCGGCTTTGCGCCTTATACCGGCGGCACGCTGAGCTATATCGACGGTATGGGCGTCGGCAATTTCGTCCTCCTCTGCGACAAGCTTTCAAAGAAGTACGGGCCGCGCTTCTCGCCGCCCGGCCTACTTCTCGATATGGCGAAATCGCACGAGTCGTTCTATGGCCGCGCCGCCGCGCAGGCGAAGGCAGCCTAAACCACCTCTGGCGCGCTGACGAAATCCATGTAATTTCCCGGCCAAACCGGGAGATTACATGGCGCGCCGCATCATCTGCTATTTCACCACCGTCAGCCCGTGGGCATATATCGGCCACGCGCCTTTTGTCGCGATTGCGCGCGAGCATAACCTCCCGGCCGATTGGAGGCCGGTCAATCTCGGCGAGATTTTTCCGCAGACTGGAGGTCTGCCGCTAGCGAAGCGTCCACCCGCGCGCCAACGTTATCGCATGCTCGAGCTGCAGCGCTGGCGCGAGAAGCGCGGCATGAATTTTTCTCTGCATCCGAAACACTGGCCATTCGATTGCGCTCTCGCCGATCGCTCGATCATTGCGCTCGCGGAAACCGGTGAGGACCCCTCGAACTTCATCGTCAAAGTGTTCAAGGCAGTATTTGAAGAGGAGCGCGATTGCGCCGACGAGCGCGTTTTGGCGGAGATTTTGCGCTCGTGCGGCCATAGTTCTGAGTCGATTTTAGCCGCGGCGCGTAGCCAGGAGATCGAGGCCGCTTACAAAGCCAACATTGCCGAAGCGCTGGGGGCCGGCGTTTTCGGCTCACCGAGCTACGTGCTCGACGGCGAGCTGTTCTGGGGTCAGGATCGCCTTGAGCTATTGCAGGACGCGCTGCGCTCGGGACGCAAAGCCTTTTCGCCCGCCGCCTGATTATTCCGCCGCCGTTCTCGCCACGCGCGTTTGCGACAGAAGCGCGCGTAACGAAGCCGGCTTCACCGGCTTATGAAGCACATAGACGTTTTCCTCCGCGGCGCGGTCGCGCACCTCCGGGGTGCGGTCGGCGGTGATCAGGATAGCCGGCAACTCGGCCCCATAACGCGCACGTAAGCTCAGAACGACATCGAGCCCGTTCTCTGGGTCGCCGAGATGGTAGTCGGCGAGAATGATATCCGGCGAAAGTTCCGCGCCTTCAAGCAGCTTCACGGCGTCATCGCGGCTCTCGGCGCAAACAGGTGTGCAATCCCATTGCTTGAGCAGAGCCTGCATGCCTTCGAGAATGCGGGGATCGTTATCGATCGCGATCACCACCATGCCGCCCATTGTATCGCGGCGCGCGGCTCGCCGCGGTGCCTTCGGCTTGACGGTGACGATGTTCTGCTCGGCACGCGGAATTGCGACGGAAAATACTGAGCCCCGTCCCGGCGCGGAACGCAAATTAACATGGTGGCCCAAAACGCGGCCGAGACGCTCGACGATGGACAGGCCAAGCCCGAGTCCCACCTCCGTCTGCTGCGCCGATTCCAGCCGGGTGAATTCCTCAAAGATGATCTTATGCTGGTCCTGCGGAATGCCGACACCCGTGTCCCAGACCTCGAGCCGAAGTCCTTCGGGGCGCCGGCGTGCGCCGACGAGAACGCGTCCTTCGGACGGCGTATATTTCACTGCGTTGGACACGAGATTGCGCAGGAGCCGACGCAGCAAGCGGCGATCCGATAAAACCGGTACGGAACAAGACAGAACCTTCAACTTGAGATTCTTCTCGCCCGCCATCGGTTCGAACTCGATACGCAGCTGCTCCAGCACATCGTTGATGGCAAAGGCGTGGAGCTCGGGTTTCAGCGCTCTCGCATCCAATCGCGAAATTTCGAGAATGGTCGTCAGGATTTCCTCGACCGCTTCGAGCGATAGGTCGACATTGTGGGCGAGCTTGCGCATCTCGCCGACCGCGGCGCTGCGGCTCGCGGCAGCACCCTCGCTGAGCGACGTGGCGTAGAGGCGCGCGGCATTGAGGGGCTGCAGCAGATCATGACTTGCCGCGGCGAGGAAGCGCGTTTTGGAGATGTTTGCGTCCTCGGCCTGCGCCTTGGCGAGCGCGAGCTCCAGATTGACGCGCATCAGCTCTTCGGTGCGCTCGGCGACGCGTTTTTCGAGCGATTCCTCCGCAGCGACCTGCGCCGTCACATCGGTGTAGGTCGTAACAAGGCTGCCGTCCGGCATGCGCGCCGAGCGGATTTCGATCACCTCGCCGGACGGATGCAGTTTCACACGCGAGGGTTCATCCTCCGAAGTGAGCGCCTTTAGCCGCGCGGCAATTTGTACGTCGGCATTGCCCGGCCCGTACAATCCGCGTTCGGCATTGAAGCGCAAAAGCTTCTGCGCGGTTACACCGACCCGGATTAGATCGCTGGGAATATTTATCAACTCGCGGAATTCACGATTCCAGCAAATCAGCCGCAAATCCTTGTCGAATACGGTGATGCCCTGACGGGCGAAGTCGAGCGCATATTGCAGAAGATCGCGATTGTAGAGAATTGCAGCTGAGGCGTCATCGACAAGCCGCAGCGCCGTCTGCCGTGAGACGTTGCCGCGCTTCAAAAGGACGGAGAGAACCAGACGTGAGGATGCGGCGCCGATCGCCGAGGCAAGTTGATGCTCGGCAAAACGGAGCAGGTGAACGTCGGCAGGTTCTTCGGGCGAAAGCCCCGAACGCCGATGGCTGAGGAAATCCGCGAATGCTTCGCGCGTACGCTCCGCACCGAGATATCGTGCAACGAGAGCCTCGAGTTCGCCGGTGCTGACGCTCGGGCGCCACAGCCGCAGCGGACTGCTCGCCGAAGGCGTGCGCTTGCCGATGAAATAATCCGCTTGTACGCGCTCGATGCGGTTTGCGGGGCGCGTCAGCGAAAAAACTACAAAGGCGAGGACATTCGCAAGCAAACTCCAGCACGTACCATTGACCAGTGTGGGGAGTTCGCTGCCGAATAGCGCGGTGGGCCGCAACAAGGCAATACCGAATGGACCCTGGTTGACTATCGATCCGAACGGAAGCGATCCCGGATCTAGTGAAGGAAGCAGCAATGTATAGGCCCAGACCGCCGTGCCGGCGAGCAGGCCGGCGATTGCCCCGCGCGCTGTGGCGCGCGGCCAAATCAGCCCCCCAATGAAAACCGGCGCAATCTGCGCGATGCAGGCAAAAGCCACCAACCCAATTGCGGCGAGCGCCGCCTGCTCGGCGTGAATGAGATAAAAGTAAGCCAGCGCGAGGACGGCGAGAATAGCCATCCGCCGCACAATCAGAATTTTGGCGCCGATGTCCCCTGAGCCGAGAGTGCTCCCGCCGCGACCGCTGCGAATGAAAAACGGGACGACAAGGTCGTTCGAGACCATCGTCGATAGCGCCACGCACTCGACGATGACCATCGCAGTCGCAGCCGATAATCCGCCGATCAGCGTTACCAGCGCGATGTAATCCGCGTTGAATTGCAACGGCAGCGCCAATACGGTCATGTCCCTGTCGACCGTGCCCGGAGCAAACGTCACGACGCCGGCCATTGCGAGCGGCACGACGAAGAGGTTGATCGCGATGAGATAAAGCGGGAAAAGCCGGCTTGCCGCCTTCACGTCATTGACATCGCGGTTCTCGACGATCGTCACATGGAATTGCCGCGGCAGAAGCAGGATGGCCGAGGCAGACAGCAGGGTCATGGTGAGAAAGTTCACCGGATCCGGCCACTTGGTGAAAGGATTGCGCTCGCCGAATGTTTCGCGTGCGCGGCCGATCAGGTCGTCGATGCCGTCGAACGCAAACCAGGTGATGAATGCACCGACCAGGATAAACGCGAAGAGCTTCACCAGCGATTCGGTGGCGATGGCGAGCATTAGCCCGCCCTGATGCTCGGTCGCCTCGATCCGGCGGGTGCCGAACGCCATGGCGAAACCCGAGAGCAGTAGTGTGACTGCAATCATCAGGCTCTGCGAGACGGAGCCTGCAACATACCCGTCGACAGCGATGGAGCTGAGAACCGCGGCAATTGATGTGGAAATCGCCTTCAGCTGGAGCGCGATGTAGGGCACGGTGCCGCAGATGCAGATCAACGTAACCAGTGCTGCGACGCTATGCGCCTTGCCATACCGCGCCGCGATGAAGTCGGCGACTGACGTGATGTTCTGGCCTTTGGCAAGGTGGATCGTGCGCGCCAGTGCCGGCCGGCCGAACCCGATAACCAACAGCGGGCCGATATAGATCGCCAAAAAATCGAAGCCGCTCGACGACGCAACGCCGACCGAGCCGAAGAAGGTCCAGGAGGTGCAATAGACGCACAAGCCGAGCGCGTAAACGACCGGCCGTACCCGGCCAGCAAGGAACCTCCGGCCCGTCGTATCGCCAAAATGGGCGATGGCGAACAGGCCGCAGATATAGACAAGCGTCGCGAGAACGGCCATCCAGCCGGTCATCGGCTTAATCTCCACCCGGTCTCGCCATATATCGCATCTTCGAGGCAGCTTCCAATCACGGCCGGAGGAGGGGTTCCAATGCTTGCGGACTTCAGGAAATTTGCCCTACGCGGTAACGTGATCGATCTGGCGATCGGCGTGATCATCGGGGCGGCCTTCAGCAAGATCGTCGATTCGCTCGTGAACGACGTGATCATGCCGATCGTCGGTGCGGTCACCGGCGGGCTCGATTTCTCGAACTATTACGTTCCGCTGACCTCCGCGATCCATGATCATCCGGCCTATGCCGACGCGAAGAAGGCCGGCGCCGTTCTCGGCTATGGGCAATTTCTGACGGTCGCGATCAACTTTCTGATCATCGCGTTCATTCTGTTCCTGGTCGTGCGCGAGATCGGTAAGCTCGAGCGCGTCGCGGGTCTGAAGAAGGACGAGGCGCCGCCTTTGACCAAAACCGAGGCGCTGCTCACCGACATTCGCGACCTCCTGGCAAAGCGCTGATCGATGCAGAATGTGCAGAAGGTTGCGTCGGACACCGTTGTGCCGGCCTTGCGCGCCGAAGCGAGCGCGGCGCCACCGAGCGGCATTGTCGAAGTTTTTCATTACGGACGCGATCGCGACGGCGTCATTCCGCTCTGGGTCGGCGAAGGTGATCTCGCAACGCCGGCGTTCATCCACGAAGCCGCGACGCGATCGTTCATCGCGGGCGAGACCTTTTATACGAATCAGCGCGGTTTGCCCGAATTGCGCGAAGCAATCGCGCGATATCTCGCGCGTGTTTACGCCTCCGAAACGCCGCTGCGCGGCCTGTACGCTGCCGAGCGATTTTCCGTCACGATCGGCGGAATGCATGCGCGGCAGCTCGCTTTGCGTCTTGTCGCCGGAGCGGGTGACGAAGCCATCGTCATCACGCCGGCATGGCCGAATTTTCGCGGCGCGCTCACCGTAAGTGGGGCCAGCGTGATCGAAAGGCCTTTGCACTTTTCCGGCGCCGGCGCCGCGGGGCAATGGCAGCTCGATCTCGCTCAGCTGGGTCACGCGCTCACGTCGCGAACGCGCGCCATTATAATCAATTCACCGAGCAATCCGACAGGCTGGACCGCTTCACGCGACGAGCTTGCGACAATCCTCGACATCGCGCGTCGCCGCGGCTTGTGGATCATCGCCGACGAGATTTACGGCCGCTTTTTCTATGATGGAGAACGGGCGCCCTCGTTCCGCGACGTGATCGACGAGAACGACCATATCCTGTTCGTGCAGACGTTTTCGAAGAACTGGGCGATGACCGGATGGAGAATCGGTTGGCTAGAGGCGCCGGCATCGCTGGGACCGATCATCGAGAATCTGGTGCAGTATTCGACGTCGGGCGTGCCGGTCCCGATGCAGCGCGCCGCAATCGCGGCGCTCGAACAAGGCGAAGCCTTCGTCTTCGAGCAAGTCACACGCGCGAAGCAGAACCGCGATGTGTTGTGCGCGGCACTTGCACAAACCGGGCGCGTGCATTTTGCCTTACCGCAAGGCGCGTTCTATCTCTTCGGCGCTTTGGCGACGGACCTCGACGCGCGCACGCTCGCGTTTCACCTCGTGGACGAGGCGCAGGTCGGGGTCGCGCCCGGTACCGCCTTCGGCAGCGGCGGCGAGCGCTTCATCCGCATGTGCTTCGCGCGCCGGCGCGACGACATGATCGAAGCCGCGCGGCGGCTTACGGACTGGCTCGCGCGGTGAGATTTCGGCCAAAGCCCAGTGCGTTTCGTCGAATCCGCGGCGGCGGCGTGCTGTTTGGCGCGATGCTCGTCTCAGGCTTTCTGCAGCGCGCTTCATCCTGATTAGTCTGATGCTCCCCTTGCCCTGCGGCTCTGGGTGGCAAGCACGCGCAAACTGGCGACTTGAAGGTCAGTTCAGCACGCGCGCCGTATGCGGGCTGTCCAGGGAAAAGGCGGGGATTTCCGCATCGAACGAACGCCCCGCCTCGTCAACGAAGCGATAGGTGCCGACCATGATGCCCGATGGTGTGGCAAGCGGACATCCCGACGTGTAGCGGAACGAGCCGCCCGGCGCGAGGATCGGCTGCTCGCCGACTACCCCTGGACCGCGCACTTCCTCCAGCCGCCCGCGCCCGTCGGTGATGCGCCAATGCCGGCTCATCAGCTGCACGGTCCGGTGACCGAGATTGACGATCTCGATCGTGTAAGCCCAGAAAAACCGCTCCTCCTCCGGATCGGATTGATACGGCAAGAATTCCGGCATGACCGTGATCTGAACGTTGTTGGAGATCGCTTTGTACATGAGCTCGCAAACTCATGAGCGGGTCGAGCGCGACACCCGGACAATGTAGGAGCGCTCGCGCGGCGACAAGCCCGTTGTCACAGAGCGGCCAAGCCACGCTGCAGATCCTCGATCAAGTCCTCAACATCCTCAACCCCAACCGACAACCGCAGCATGCCCTCGCCGATGCCGATGGCGGCGCGCTGGGCCGGCGAAAGCCGCTGATGCGTCGTCGTCGCGGGGTGGGTGATCAGGCTCTTCGCGTCGCCGAGATTGTTGGAAATCTTGATGATTTCGAGCGCATTGGCGAAGCGGAAGGCCTCCGGCTTGCCGCCGGCCACGTCGAAGGTGACCAGCGTCCCGCCGCCGGTCATCTGCCGACGTGCCAGCTCGACCTGCGGATGATCGTCCCGGAAGGGATAGAGCACGCGGGCTATCCCCTTCTGGCCGCTGAGAAAATCGGCGATTCGCATCGCATTCGTCATCTGCCGGGCGACGCGCAGGGGCAGCGTCTCCAGGCTCTTCAGCATGACCCAGGCATTGAACGGCGACATGGCCGGCCCGGTCTGGCGCAGGAAATTATGGATGTGCGTGTCGATGAACTCGCGCGAGGCGAGGATGACCCCGCCGAGGCATCGCCCCTGCCCGTCGATATGCTTCGTCGCCGAATAGACGACGCAATCGGCGCCGAGCTCGAGCGGCTTCTGCAGGAGCGGCGTCGCAAACACGTTGTCGACGACGAGCCGTGCCCCGCCAGCGTGGATGATTTCTGAAATTCCTGGAATGTCGAGAACGTCAAGCGCCGGATTGGTCGGACTTTCCAGGAAGGCGGCCTTGGTTTCCGGCCGCATCGCCGCGCGCCATTGCGCCAGATCGGTGCCCTCGACCAGGGTCGAGGCCACCCCGAAGCGTGGCAGCAGCTCCTCGACCACGTAGAGGCACGAGCCGAACAGCGCCCGGGCTGCGACGACATGATCGCCGGCCTTGAGCTGACCCATCATGGCGGCGGTGACCGCCGCCATGCCGCTCGCCGTCGCCCGCGCCGCCTCGGCCCCTTCGAGCA
>Ga0164305_10000019_pt1 | contig 40091 bp, 42 predicted proteins | sample Whisoiple_237_MG_FD_110215 | JGI IMG/M metagenome (GOLD analysis project Ga0164305, IMG submission 110215) | Soil microbial communities amended with pyrogenic organic matter from upstate New York, USA - Whitman soil sample_237_MG | ecosystem: Environmental > Terrestrial > Soil > Agricultural...
CAGTAGCGGACTGAATGTGGTGGCGCTGCCTCCGGTCAGCGTCGATACGTGTCCCGTCGCGCTGTTCGTGCCGCTGGTGTAATTATAGGAGCCGGCCGTGGTCCCGGTCACCGTCAACGAGACATTGCACATGCTGTCCGCGGCGATCGAGGCGCCAGAGAGACTCAGGGACCGCGTCGCCGGCACATAGGTCACCGTCCCGCCGCAGCTGGTCGTGGGGTTCGAGCCGGTTAGTCCGACAGGCAGCGGCGCCGAGGCAAGACTCAGCCCGGTCAGGGCCGTGCTCGAGTTGCTGTTGAAGATATTCATCCCCAAAGTCGTTGTCCCGCCCACGGAGATGGTGCTGGACGGGGTAAAGTAGGCGTTGTTCCACGGCGGCTCGATCACAAGGATCTGGCTGGACCCGGTGAAGCCGCTCGTTCCCCCCGGTGTTGTCACCCGCACATAGGTCAGCCCCCCGCTGCTCAAAGCCGGAGATGTTGCGGTGATCCGTGTCGAATTGTTGATGGTGAAGCTGGGAGCCGTGGTGCCTCCGAACGAGACGGTCGTCGCGCCGGTGAAACCGGTGCCGTTGATCGTAACCGACGCGCCGCCCGCGGTGGAGATCGAGGTCGGCGAAACGGAGGTTACGGTGGGGGCCTGAGCCGCCGCCGCGCCCGCCCAGCCGGTCAGCAGGATGAAAAATCCAGCTAGGACAGCGCGCGCGCCGGATCTGGAAAAACCTGAAAGGCTGGCGAGTCGACCGGCGATCGAAGCCGCAACGCGCAACCAGTCCGGTCGCGCCTTTGCATTTCGGCTATTTGCGGGTGCGGAAGTCGATCCCGCTTCCAGCTCAACGCCGGTGGTCACACCAGCAGCCGCGCGTTCGGCCTGCGCGAGGGCGTCAACAATCAACTTCATACCTGAAACGCCACGTCCCCCCGGCGCCTCAGGCGCCCCTCCTGAGAGAACACCCGTATATGTAGTTTCTGAAAACGCAAGTTTCTTAGTGATTTGTTAACCACCTTGCGTTCGGCAACTCGAGTTGCGGCTCTGCTGCACTTCGCGTTCGCGTGAGCAGCAGTAACCGGCAGCCGGCCTCCTCACCGTCCGCTATGAGTCAGGAGCGGACGTCGCTCCCCTGCCCTTTTGCGCATATGCGGGAACCATCACCACCCGAGACGCGATTGGCTGCCTGCAGGCCTCGCAAGCTGGCCCGGATATCCGCCTATGGGCCCCTATATTTTGACGGTCTTTCACGAGGGAGAGAACGCCCCGCGCGAGCGAGCCACTGCGTCTCGCGCGTCGGATGTGCTGGATCAGATCCGGTCCCTGTTGGGAAAGCATCCGGATTGCCATCGCATCCGGGTGGAGACGACAGCCGGCTTCCTGTTCGCGGTCGACTGCAACGGCGCCACGGTCTTCGAGGCGCTATAACGACGCCTCCCCAACCGCGTCGGCAGCTCGCTAGGGTTACAGGCCGCGCAAAGGACTTGCCGGCCCGTCAGCTCCGCGCCGAAACCGGACATCGCCCGACTTGCGGACCTTTGAGAAGGCTAACTCCGGACAGCGGCAACGCTTGGTTTTTGCACGTACATTTCCCATTTCTCCGTTTCGCATAGTATAGGAACGGAGGCCCCAGATGGCTGGAGGTTGGACCCGCGACGGAGCGGTTCTGGATCAAATCGACGACACCATCCTCGACGGCGTCCTGACTGCGCGCGCGCGCATTCCCGCCGGCAAGGGGACTGAGGACTGCATCGAATGCGGTGACCCCATCCCTGAGGCGCGGCGTGGGGCGGTCCCCGGCGTCACCACTTGCGTGCTCTGCCAGTCCGGCCGTGACAGCCGTATCGTCGTCGCCGGCATCAACCGCCGCGGCAGCAAGGACAGCCAGCTGCGCTGACGCCATGACCGACACCCTCGCGCTCTTTCCGGATCTGGGGCCAAGGCCGACCGAGTCCGAGCCCATCGTCGTCAGCGCAGCGTCCGGAAGGTCACCGAGTACCGAAGCCGGTCCCCCGGCATAATGCTATGCTGCCAGTCCTCGCGGACCTCTGCATCCAGCAGATAGGCGGAACAGGGCTGGAGCAGGACGCTTTCCCGCCGCCAGCCATCTCCGTGCGGGCGGCGAAGCCGGAGTATACAGGCGCTTGCAAACGATACCCCGACCACCTTTCCGTATTCGGGTCGGTCTCGATGCCAGCCGATGCCGGCGCCGGGCGGGTATTGGGTGATCAGGGCCTGAACCAGCTCGTCGTCGTCGATCCCCGCAAATCCGGCCGCGCGGGCCTTGAGCGGCCCGAGCCAGTCGGGAACGGGTTCGGCTGCCTTCACACGGCTATGCGTGAAATCGTACCGGGAACCGAACGCCACCGTCTGGCGATTTCCCTTGAAACCGCGAAAGTCGAACGGTTCGAACGGCAGCTTTTCAAATCGACTGACGAGCGCTTCGGCCTCGTCCGCAGAGACCAGATCGGACCGGTAGACAAATCCGGCAGGCGCGCGTGGAGCCTCCTGAAACAGGGACAGGGTCTCGCCGGTATCGTATCCAAACGGCATGACGCGGCTCAGGGGCGCGGCTGGCCGAACGGTGCGGGCGCCTCTTCGCCGCTTCCAGCCTCCGCCTTGTGCTCGATGCGTCCAGACTCGACCTCGGTGCGTGAGAAGACCTCCTCCTGGCCGTCTTCCAGCAGTTCCTGCTCAGGGCCACCTTGACCCCCGACCACGAGACCGCGGGTGTCGTCGACAGGGGATGTCTGGCGATGTTCCGGCATGACGTCAGACGGGCTGGTCGGGATGGGTCTGTGTGCCGGCCGGCATCGCGTCGACGTCCTGATACGGGTCGTCGGTCTCCTCGATGGACAGGATGGACTCGGCTTGCGACATGCGGGTCACCGCGGCGTCCCCGGCCTGAACGTCGGTCTTGGACGGCACCTTGATGACACGCCTTTCGCCGCCGGGCCGACCGACCGTGACGTTGTAGATGCGCATCGTCATGTTCCGAATCCTTCCGGTCCCGCGGCACCGGCTGCGCCCTCTCCGCCGGTGGCGGGTCCCTTGTCGGTCTCGGCCGGCTTGGGGGCGGCGTCCGCGCCTTGGTCGGGGCGGCGTTGTCCGTCGCCCTGCTCGCGGTCACGCTCGATGGCGTCGGGTCCGGGTTGAGTGTCGGTCATCGATAATCCTCCATGGATCCATTGCTAGCTTGAACTCACCCTCGCCGCCGGCCGAGCAATGGCAGGCCAAACAGCAGGGGCAGAGCGAAGAAGATGAGGTGACCGCCGGTCGCCATGTAGATCAGGACGCTGACCAGAATGGCGGCCAATGCGACCAGCAGAATGGTCGTGCCGCGCATGGTCAATGGTGTCCCGTCATGCCCTTTGACGGGTCATCAGAGGGAGTGTTCGGGTCGAGCTGATCGTCCACCTTACGGCTGCGGACCCACGCCCACATCAGCACCATGAAGACGAGAAGCCGTCCGCCGACAGTGACCAATGCCCATGGAAAGGCCTCCATCACCTCCCCCGTAGTTCGCGTTCGACATCGTCAGCCATATTGCCGACCTTGCCGACCGCCGCGCGCAGACGTTCCTCGCTAACACCGTATTTCTGGCTCCAGTCGCGGACCTCGTAGTCGTCGGACAGGCTGATCCTCTGGCGATCCTGGCCGCCGATCTGGTTCTTGTCGTCGCTCATGGCGAAGCCTCCAATCGTGTAGATTCCGGCCATCGCATAGACCGAATTACGCGCATCGTGTTCCGGGACGGCCATGGAGTTGAAACGGGCGTGAGGCGTGTGGGTTCTGTCGAGACCCGGACACAAGGCATGATTTTCACCTGCCTCGGAAACGGCCGACTCTGTCGGGTTCAGGACGCAGGAACCCGACCGCCCATTGTCGGCTTTCGGCATCATGACCCGCTACTATTTCCACGCCGCGGACGGCGCTCAGCTTCGGGACACCGAGGGAGAGGAACTCTCCACTCTCGAAGACGCAAAGACCATCGCCGTCGATGTCATGGCTGAGTTGTTGTCGATGAAGCGCGACGCGTTCTGGAAAAGAAAAATGCTGTCGGTGGCGGTCAAGGATGAGACCGGCCGCTTGGTGGCGGTCCTCACGACCACCGCCACCTTCGACCCCGTCGCCCGGCCGGAAGCGCCCCCCGAATATTGAGACGGTCAGGCCGGGTCGAGGCCCAGCGCCCGCGACCGGTTGCGCTGCATTTCGTAGCATTCGCAGGACGTACGCTCGAGAAGCGTCCGGTCGGTGATGCGGATTGCACCCCGGAGATAATCGATCGCCCCGGCGGCTTTCAGCTCACCGGCCGCTTGATTGATTGTCGTCCGCTGCATCCCCATCAACGCGGCGAGATCCTGCTGCGTAATCTCCAGCCTGGTGCCTTGGCTGCGGTCGTCGAACATCAGCAACCAGCGCGCCAGTTTGGCCGTCGAGCGATGAACCGTGTTGCAGGCCGCGGTCTGCGCCGACTGGGCTTGGTAGTCGTGCACGAGCCGCATCAACAGAGCGCGAAGGTCGGCGCTGTCGCGGGCTTGGCTGCGCAGCACTGCGGCCGGGAGCGCCAGCGCCGAACCGGCGATCTGGACGACCACCTGCCAGGCGCAGGGGGCCTCTGCAATGAACGGCGCCAGACCGGACATCCCCTCCGACCCCACGACGGCGGTCTCGACGCTGCGGCCGTCCGTAAAGATGGTCAGGTTGCACAACTGCGCCGACAGCGGAAAATGTACTTCCTCGACCGCGGATTCCTGCTCGATCAGGACCTGCCCTTTGCGGAGTTCGACCTCCCGCATTCGTGGGAGCATCGCGGCGAGGTCATCCGGGGCGATAGCCGAGAGGAATTTGTTTCTTAGAACGGCGGCCATCAGCGAACCTTCCGTATCCGCGTGTGCGGACTGGATAAAGCGTGACAGCTTCATGGGTTGCCCGTCGGTCCTTTCGCCGGCGCCGCGGAGCCGTAAGGCGGGAGTCCCGGCAAGCCGAGCAGCAAGACCTCGTCATCATCCCCCAATGGCGGAATGCAAAGGAACCGGCCGGCGCAGACGCCCGACCGGAGCCTGAGTTCAAGCTCGCTCGTCGCCCCCGCTTTCGCCAGTCGGCGGGCCAGCCGTTTGCCTGCGTCTTCCGCCGCCCGACCTGACCGGAAGACCATGGGATTGTCGGTGCTGGGCGTCTCGACGGCCCAGCCGTCGCCGAGCGGTTTGACCAGTATTTTCTCCATCGCTCACTCCGCTGCAGATTTCAGCGAGCGCCCATGTAGGTGGCCGTCGAAGACGCGCAACAGGATGGGAGACGTCGCATAACCGCAGTAGCGGCTCGCGGATCGGGCGTAAGTCCGAACTCGGACACAGGCTTGCGGGCGCTCCGCAAATGATGACCGCCAACGTCGGAAATCCGACTTAGGAACGGCCCCTTAACGTCACCGTTGAAAGGTCACAGGAGAACGGCAATGCCGACCTTTACGGTGCGCTTGTACGCCAACGGTTCCGGGCCGATGCGTACAGAAGAGCTTTCAGTCCCCGACATTACCGAAGCCAGGCAATGGGCGAACGATACGGTTACGAGTAGCCAGACCTTTAGCAGAGCGCGGATTTACGACGGCGAAATCCTACTGAGCGAGATCGGGTACCGCATCAACCCGTGAGGCGCGTTACGCCTTGAGCTCTGCGCGGTCGGCGCCGTGGCGGGCGGAAAGCCGCATCGATCGCCCCCGCACCCAGAGACGGTCGCATTCAATCGCCTCCCAACCTTGCGGCAGAACCACCGGACGGGCCGGCCACGCCTCAGGATCTCCCGACCCTACTCGCACGCCTGTCAGTCCGAACATCAGCCCTGTCAAGAAACCACCCATGTTCGCGAAGAAGGGGCCCGACGCGACGCCGTCGACGGTGTCCAGCCGATATTCGAGGGTCTGTTGGAACCGGCCATACTGGTAGCGGCCGTAACCCTCCTCCAGCAGCTTCAGGGACAGCACCCGGTCGCCCGCCCACGCCGCCCAGGTTCCGTACAGCGCCGGGAGCATCGGGGCGCCTGCGTAGTCCTTCCAAAGGTCGAGGTAGAAGGTCAGCGTCCTCTGCATCGTTTCCGGATCGACCTCCGCCCAGTACGGGAAGAAGCCCATCAGCGGCGCTGGCGTCGCCCCCTTCTCCTCCGACGACCGGTAGCCGTCGTGCGAGGCGATTACGCCGTCCGCCCGCATCGGCAGATGCAGCCCGTCTGCAACCCGCGCCCACGAAGCCCGAGGCGGCAACCCGACCCGCTCGGCCGCTTCGGTTGCCCGTTGCAGGACAATGCGTGCGGCCATCAGCGTCATCGCATCGTTATCGTCCGTCTCCTTGCGCTCCGCCGGTCCTCCGCCCTCGCGAAGGTCATACCCCGACCGCGCCTTATCGACCCGGTCCACGAACCAGTCCGCCACGCCCGACAGCACCGGCCAGGCGTCCTCCCTCAGAAACTGCTCGTCCCCCGTCGCATCGGCATACCAGGCGAAGGCACGGGCCACATGCATATTGATATGATCCTCGCGCGCCGCCGCGCCCGCCCCGCCGGGGGCCGCCTCCTCGCCCCGCAGCGGTCCTGCCTCCCACGGAAATTGAATCCCGAGCCGTCCCAACGTTTGCGCATTGCTCCGTGCCGCCGGCAGTCCTCGCGTCCGGAAATCCAGCATCGACCGCGCCGCGTCGGGCTGCGTAAACGTCAGCGGCGGAATGGCGAAGGCGTCCACGTCCCACATGACGTGGCCGAAATAGTAGTGATAGTCCCGCCAGGTCGCGAGGCCGTAGATCGAGGTCGATGACGGCGAGGCCGCATGCACTGACGTGTTGAGGTAGAAGAAGGCGGCGTCGGCCATGGCTTGCCACTTCGGCTCAGCGCCGACCAAGCGGATGCGGCCCTTCCACAGATCGCGCCATGCCGCCCGATTTCGGCGGCGCAGTTCGTCAAAGCCTATCTCCTTCGCCGCGGCGATCATGCGCACGGCGTGTCGGTGCGGCTGGTGATGCATGACATCCGGAATCAGGCTGACCATCTGCCGAAACCGGTAGCGGCGGCCCTTGTGCGCTCGCTCGGTCCATGTCGTCGACAAGGGGCCGAGGGCGTCCCAAGGCTCCTGTGTTCGATCCGCTTCGTGATCGATCTCGGTTAGAAGGGCCAAGCCACATCGGCCCAGCGCGCCTTCCGACTCCCAGAGCAGCGACCCGTCGCACACCGGTTCCTTTTCACCGGGCGTATCCAGCCGGCGTTCCAGTTGCCGTCCGCGAACCTCGGTGCTGTCGAGCCGGGCGCGCACCATGAGATCGCAGGCCCCGTCCACGACCACCGTCGTTTCCTGGCACACCACCGTGGGGTGGGTGCGGCTGGCGAAAGTCACGATCTCGACGTCGGCGCGTCGGTCGCCGATTCGGATCGCCAGCCGGCTGGTCAGTTCGGCTGTCTCGAAGTCGTAGGCTTGGTCGACGGGCTCCACCGACCCCGGCTGATCCGCGCTCCACAGGCCGTCGAGGCCGATGTCTCCGCTGAGGGGATAAGGGCTCGCCGCGGCGGCCTCGATGCGTCTCTCATGGTGCTCGCCAACGAAACCGCTGACGATGCATATGCCCGAGTGAAGCGGGTTTTCCCGCACCCTCAATCCGATCAGACCGTTGGACACATAGGCGGGAAGGTCGCGGCCACGCGCGCCTCGTTCAACGGGTGGACTGATCGGTGTCGATTTCATGTGCGCTTCCCGGTCTGCGGCTGAGCGTCGCGCCGCCCTAACGGCCTCACAGTCCGCGGGTTTCGTCGGCTTCCAGACACAGGAACCGGCAGAGCATGCCAACGGTTTCCGAAGGAGCATGCCCCAGTACGAATTGAGATATCTGTGCGGCCGGGACGTCCACGAAATGGTGGATGCGCCTGACCCTGATGAGGCCGAACTTCTGGCCCGTCGTCGGCTGCTGTTTACCGACCCCGGATTCGTTATCGCCATCCTTTGCGAAGGCGTCGAACTGAACCGCGTCACCCAGCGATCCAAAGCGCCGGTCACGCGACTTCACCGGCCTGATCGACCGGCCCGCCCCCGGGCCTCCACCAAACTCACGGAGCACCCACGATGATGAAGCCCCTTCTCGCGAGCGCCGCCTGCCTGGCCTTGCTCGCCGCCTGCAACGAGCGCGGAGCCTCGCCCGCCGTCGACAAGGCCCAGGATATGGCCGCCGCCCCTGTGGGACAGGCATCGGCCGCGACCCTCGGAGCCAACACCGTCTCGGCCTATGTGCCCAACGCGGCCATGGGCGACATATATGAAATCATGGCCTCCGACATCGCACTCGAACGCTCGCAAAACGCCGAAGTCAAACGGCTGGCGACCATGATCAAGACCGACCACACCGACGCGTCTAACAAGTTCAAGGCCCTTCTTGGCGGCATGAACCCGCCGATGACGCCCCCCGCCGGGCTCGACGAGCGCCGCCAAGGCCTGATCGACAATCTGCGCTCGGCGGGCGCCGCCGATTTCGACCGCGTCTTTCTCGATCAGCAGATCGCGGCGCACAACGAGGCCCTGACGCTGCATCGCGGGTTCTCGGACAATACGGACGCGGCCCCCTTGGCCGCCCATGCTCGTTCCGTAGTCCCCAAGATCGAAGGGCACCTCCGGATGGCCGAACAGCTCAAGGCGTCGAGCGCCGGCTGAGGTAGAGCGATCCCCCATGGCTGAACCGCCATGGGGTGTCTCGCCCCTGAGTGATGCCAATGCGCGGACCGGCGATGATCGGGCTCGCGATGCCCCGTGTCAGAGCGAATGGCTGGTCCAGGGCCGACCTTCCGTTCAAGCTGCGGTCGACGCCCAAAGCCTGACAGAGTTTGCCCGGGCCCGAGCAGAGGTTGTGCGGGCCAGCCGCGGCGCGACGCGCAGCCATGACTTCTATGCCGGTCGTCGGCTCCAGGGCGCGGATCAGAACGGCCGCGCCGCCTCCGCAGGTGAAGTTCAGGCACCAGTGAAGGCCGTAAATCCGGTAGACGTAAACATGGGCGGCTGGGCCGAACATCACGGCGTTGCGCGGCGTCGGCCCTTTGAAGCTGTGCGAAGCGGGGTCATCGGCGGCGTAGGCTTCGGTCTCGACAATCCGTCCCCCAATACAATTCAGCGTCAGCACACAGCCGACAAGCTCGGCGGCGACCGTGGGCGCCGGGCGGTTGAAGAAGGCGGCGGACAGGTGCTGAGGCAAAGCCATATGCGCCGATTTCCACGGGCTGCGCACCGGGTCAATGCATGTGCCGAGGTGACCGCAATGACGGCTTTTCGACACAGGAACCTGGCCGGATTTTTCGCGCTTGTGATGTCCGAAATTGGTTTGATCCGGAGGTGGTTATGTCTCTCGAACAAGCATTTTGGATTCTGCTTCTGGCGGCGGGTGTCCTCGTGGTGATCGTGCTCATAGGGCGCAGTCGAACAACCGGATCCGACCTGTTCACGCGGAGGCCGCCCCCGCCGCCCGGACTTTGACTGTGATGGAGACGCCTATGGCCAAGGACGATTTCGCACCGCTTCAGCCGGCCACGGACAAGACGGCGCTCGCGACCCCGAATGTTTGTCTCCACGGCGAGGTCAATGACGCGATGCTGAGCCGCTGGATCGAGCTGACGCTGCCGTTGCGCGGTGGAAAGGGGCCGCTGGTCCTGGAATTGACCACTGTCGGAGGCGATGCCGAGGTCGGACGCCGGATCGCCGATGACGTCCGGTTGCTCAGGGAGGCCGGCAGTTCCGTGCGCTTCGTGGGCAAGACCGCGGTCTATTCAGCCGGTGCGACCATCATGGGCGCTTTCCTGCGCACCGAGCGCTGGCTCGCGCGGGACGCCGTGGTCATGGTTCACGGCCGCAAATTGTCCAAGTCGTTGACGTTTGGAAACGCGCTGAGAGCGGAACGGCCCGGCGTCGAGGCCCTGCTCGCCGAGATAGACCAAGGCATCCGCATCGAGCGTGTCGAGTTCGGCAAATTCATCGAGGGCAGCGACATCACGATGGAGGAGATCGAGGGGCAGACGATCGCCAACTGGTATCTGTCCGCGGAAGACGCCCTGAAACGCGGCCTGATCGCCGGGATCCTGTGACCCGTGCCGCGGACTCCTCAGAACACCGGTCTCATCGGCGTCGCCAGTGTCCGAATCCCGGCAGACGACCGGACCTCAGCCGCGCTTGATGGCTGCGAGCCTTCAGGGATGGAGGGGAGACGTGACCTACTTCTGCTTTATCGAGTCATCGATCCTGTCGGTTCCGCACATGGAGCCGCTGGCGGCCGAAGACCCGGAAGGTGCAGCCGAAGAAGCGGAGGCGCTGCTTGCCCAGCACGCCAGCGGATACGCCGCCCATGTGTTTGCCGACGGTCGGAAAATCGTGACCGTGAGACGCGAACAAGACGACCGGGGGTTCGGCCCCGGGCAAGCAGCCACCGCCTGAACGAGCGACATCGAACGACTTCACAGGGGAAATCGAGGTGACCAGGACCCTCTTTAAGGACAACGGACTAACCATCGTCTTGCTCGCCCTGTTCGGCGTAAGCGTTATCGGCCAGGCGGCAACGGGGCTCGCGAGCGAGAACGCCGAATTGGCCATGCACGGCGACGCCACTCTGACCCTTCCGGCCTATTTGGCGAGCGGCGCATTCCTGTCGTCCCTGTTCGAAAACTGGGAAAGCGAGTTCCTGCAGATGTGGGCCTTCGTCATGCTGACGGCCTACCTGTTCCAGCGCGGATCTCCGGAGTCGAAAGACCCTGGCTCATCGGCACCCCAGGATCGCGACCCTGCGCTGGATGCGCGCAAGCCCGATGCGCCGTTGCCGGTCCGTCTCGGCGGTGTGGCGCGCGCCATCTATTCCCATTCTCTCGGGCTGGCTCTGTTTCTACTGTTCGCCGCGTCGTTCGTTCTCCACCTGGTGAACAGCGCTCGCTTGGCGGCTGATGAGGCGCAGCTTCACGGCCAGGGCGGCGGGGGCGGCTTGCTCAGCCACATGGGCGAGGCGCAGTTCTGGTTCGAATCCTTCCAGAATTGGCAGAGTGAGTTTCTCTCGACGGCGGTGTTGATCGTTCTGGCGATTTTCCTTCGCGAACGAGGATCGCCCGAATCCAAGCCGGTCGGCGCGCCGCACGCAGCGACGGGAACAGATTAGCCAGTCTGCGCCGGAGCATGGAGGGTTGTTGCTCGACCCTCGTTCCGTTGACTGACCGCCGCCCTCGCCCGGGGAATGACGTCGAGGAGCTCTCGCGCCAGAAAGCCCAGCGAGCCTACCGTTTCTGCCAGCGCCGCACCTGCGGAGGCATGCACATACACTCCCCATGCCGCCGCGTTCATCGGGGGATGACCCTGCGCGAGGAACCCGGCGATCGCGCCGGCCAGCACGTCGCCCGAGCCGGAAGTGCCCAGTCCCGGCACTCCGCCGTCATGACGCCACGCCAGGCCGTCGGGACTGACGACCCAAGTCGTGGGCCCCTTCATGACGACGATGGACTGAAACAGCCCGGCGGCTTCCCGCGCCGCTTCCAACGGACGGGCGAGTATTTCCTCCTTGCTCATGTCCAGCATGGTCGCCATCTCGCCAGCGTGCGGCGTCAACACGCTGCGGCCCGCCCCCGCCGAGGCGAACGCTCCGGTAGCGGCCAGAGATGGCAGGGCGCCTGCATCGACGACGAATGGCGCGCCGACAAAGGTCATGAGCCGCATCGTCAAGGCGCGGGCAGTCGCGGAGTTCAACATTCCGGGTCCGACGACCACGGCGTCGGCGCCCTCGGCGGATTCGGTAAGGCAGGCTGAAGCCCGCAAGCTGATCTCGCCTTGGGCGTCGTTTGGCGTCCGTATGATTGCCGCTTCGGGCGCCGCCAACCCCAGCGCCCCGCCCGTTTCAGAGGTCGCCGCCATGGCGATTTTGCCGGCCCCGGCGCGCAGAGCGGCCAGTCCGACCAGCCAAGGTGCACCCGGCACGCCCCGGCCTCCTGCGACCACGAGAACTTCACCCCGCTCGTTCTTGTCCGCGCCGGCGGACAGGGGATCGAGTTCGAGGGTCCGAAGAAAGGCTGGCTCGATTGTCTGCGTCATCGAGCCGCCACCTTGGCGTCGGGTGCGGCGGTGACCGGCGCGCCGCCCTCTGTGAGGGGCGCAGTGAAATTATACTGTTTCAGCGCCAAGCGGTCTGAGGACGCGTCGAGCCGGTATTCGGTCAATCCGCAATTGGCCACGTCGCCGTCGGCGTCGATCCGCAGGACGGCCTCCTCGTCGAGCCGCTCAAGCAGGTATCGCAGACACAAGACCACGACCTGGTGGCCGACCAGGAGCACGCGCTTGCCGCGATGGTGAAGGCTCAGTGTGTCGAGGGCGGTTCGGAGCCGCAGGATTACATCGCACCAGCTCTCGCCGCCGGGCGGCCGATGATAGAATTTGCCCAGCAGGGCCCGAGCCTCCGCCTGCTCCGGAAAACGTTCCTGGATGCCGCGAGTGGTGAGCCGATCAAGTATGCCGAATTCGCGCTCGCGGAAGCGTTCGTCCAGGCAATAAGCCACGTCGCGATCGGCGAGCCCACCCGCGCGGCCGATCAGCTCTGCGGTCTGCCGGGCGCGAAGATAGGGTGATGTGAGGACCACCTCGGGACGCTGGTCCGCCGGACGCTGGGCAAACCACTCCCCAAGCGCCGCGGCCTGCCGCTCGCCTAGTGGACTGAGAGGCACATCTACGTCGCGGATGGCGAGATCAATCTCACCGAGCCCAGCGGCGTGGGCGTCGTCACGGGCGACATTGCCTGCGCTCTGTCCGTGACGGACAACCCAGAGGGTTTGGGGCCAGGGGGACGACATGGGCGCTCCTGCGGGGTGTGGCCCGTTGAACGCCCGGACGAGACTGTGGCTCCCCCTCCGGTAAGCCAGGTCAGGAGCGGGGACGGGGCGCTGGATCTACCCGACGATCTTTGCTCAGGAACGGTATGCGGCGTCGCCATTAGATCGGACCGCCGATCACGGCCCTCGTGTGGCACAACACGTTATACGGTGTGGTCGGCGCGCACATTCCCAGACGCCGCATAGTGGACGTTCTGGACGGCCGCTACGGATCAGAAGCGGAAGTTCCCCTGCCCTCGCCCGTCGCACCGGCTACCGACCCGAAAAGCGGACTCGTCCGACATCTACTATGGGGGAAAGCGGACGTTTCGCCGAAGGAGTTTTGACCAGCGGTGTGACCCCTTAACGACGCCCGACCGAATACCGTGAAGAGGCGGGAGGGTTGCGGAACTGAACGCGGGCGTTCGCGCTTGCGTACGACATCGTACGCGGCGGGGGCTTCATGACCGAGACGACCATTTCCGTTCTTATCGCAGAGGACGAGGTCTTGATCGGCGCTCTTCTGGAGGCCTCCCTGGCCGACGAGGGGCTCGACACGACGGTGGCTCTGACCGGATCGGACGCGGTGCATACCTTGAAAGGGGGATCGAAGACCTTTCAGGTCCTTATCACGGACATCCGGCTGGGGGGAAAGCCGGACGGCTGGGGCGTGGCCCAGTGCGCGCGAGAGGTCAATCCGGACATCGGCGTGATCTACATCACCGGGGACTCGATGGAGGACTGGCGGGCCAAGGGCCTCCCGGACAGTGTCCTGATCGCCAAGCCCTTCGTGCCGGCGCAGATCGTGACGGCGGTGATGAACCTGCTCAATAAACCCGGCGCCCAACTGGCCGGCTAGGCTGGAGACTTCCGATTTCGCCTAACACTCGATCAAGATCGGAGCGGTGTCCAGAATGTCCGCACTGGGTCGGGGTCAGACTGTCGCCTAAGGGTGGAAAGCGGACGTAGCCGTCCGGGGCATAGTCCATTCGAGCACCGGAAAGGGATAAGGTGCGGAAGGTGGCGACTACGCCGAACCTCGACAACCGAGCGGCTAATGGAACGGATGAGCCATAGGCGGGCTGAGTCGGCATGACGGATCAGGCCGCAGCCGTCGCGCATCGCGAACGTCAGGCCATTGAGGCTGATCGGATGGCTGCCAAATCGCCTTTCAAGGGCGACCGTCAGCGCTGTCGCCTGCGAGTGGAAAGCGGACTTAAGGGTCGAGGGGTGCTGGCTCGTCCGGTGAGCCTTGCCCTTCAACCTTCGAAGCTTCCTGCGTTGCCTTCTTAAGTCGGGCGATTTCTTCCTCTTCGAGTTCTTCCGCGCCCATAAGATCATCTCGTGCGCGGTGGCTTGCGTGGACCAGTTCGTCGAGTTTCGCGTGCAAGGCCACGTCTCGTCGATGCGCGTCCGCCGTTCGCTCTTTCTGCTGGTTGAGCACCATTTGCGTGAGCGTAATGGCAATGATCGATAGCGCCGCAGTCAAGATGGATACGGGCAGCTTGAACGCGAACCAGGCCGCGCAAAAAGCAATGAACGCGACTTGCGAAAAAGGATGCGCGGAGAGGTCGGCTACTGAACTGCTGACGCGGCATCCCCAAATTTCCAGCTTACTACGACTGTCGTCCAAGTGGCGCTCCTATCCTCTGACAATCGTGAACGTTGAGGAGACCAATCATTCCGTCGTCGGCGGCCGACGAACGAGCCGGCCCCATCGGCGATAAGCACCTGGTCGCGCCTTACGGTTCCAACACGCTTAAGAGCGGCACGTTGGGAGCACACAACGGGTCGGGAGCGGAAGTTGAGAAAGTCTCCTTCACGCATCGGAGCCTCTTTCGCCCCCGCTGCGCCAAGTCGTTCGGAACCCAACGAAAAAGACCGGATTTAAAGCGGTATGAACGACCTTCAAACAACTCGGCAAGGGCCACTCAAACCGCGAGCGTCAAGGGACAGCATCGTCGTCGAAGACCCTTCGAACGATTCAATTCGAATGTCCGCCGACGAGGCGGACCTATCGGCTATCCGCCTTCTGGACGAAGCAGCCAAAGCCCGATCCAACCACGACAAGGGAGAGCGAAGTGACTGACGACAAGACCCAAAACGGCGGCCAAGATCGCAAGCGCATCAGCCTGTCGAACGACTACGAGGTTCGGGATTGGAGCGAGAAGTTCGGCGTAACGCCTGATCGCCTTCGTGAAGCAGTCGGCAAGGTTGGGAGCCAAGCCGAGGACATCGAGCGCGAGCTGACCGTCAACATTGCCAACTATCGCTAGAAGAGACTTGGCGCGCCGGGAGATCGTCCGAAAGACGGAGGCGGGAGTTCGTCTGCTCGAAATCGTTCACGACCTGAACCGCCGGACGTTCTCGCGCTAAGCCACCTCGACCTTGCGTCATGAAGAGCGGACCGAGTTCACTAGCATTCGTGAGGCTAGGCGTGCTTTCGATGTCGAGGTGGCGGCGTCACGGGAAGACCCCCGCGTCGGGCCGTATGTGACTTGATGTCTGGGCCCAACGCCGCCCCAAACGAAATGAGGCGGCGCGACCCTTGGTAACGCCCGGTTAAAACACGAAATCCGAAAGTTGCCCGCAGTTACAGGGGCTTGCATGTCGGTGACTATTGAGTGCTGCGATGTTCGGCAGCGAGTGAAACTAACTGTTTTAGGGGCTGGCGGGAGTGCCACGCCGATCACTGATGAGGTGGAACAGGCAATAGGGGCGCGACCTGCGTTGCAAGGGTGGGATTGGGTCGTGGACTTGCGAAAACAGGTTCCAGCCGCTCCGTGGGACATCCCCAGACTTGTCGCCCTGATGGACTCGCCGGATTTCCATTCACACACCGTCATCGTGACCGGTGATCCTGCGGCCGAGGCGTGGGTGCGGATCTTGAACTCTCAATTTCGTGCGCGCCGACACTGGGTCGCCTCAACGCCCGCTGCCGCCGCTGCACTGCTGGACGCCAAATCCGGTCGCTACTGCCGCCTGCGGGATTAGTCGCCGGACTCTGGGGAGGCGTGGGAGGCGCACCGTTGATTCTGGTCGGCCCAACGTCTCGGATCGTACTCGATCCTCTGGCCGATCAGCACCGCGCAACGTCGGCCGTCCGGCAACATGGCTGTGCAGCGCGTTCGGCCTCGCGCGTCAATCCAGAGTTGGATGATGCGGCGTGAGATACCGAAATATCCGGCCAGAGCGATCTCCTGGTCTTCGTCGGATGCAATCCGCTCGATCAGGCCAATCCATATGTTGCCCATCGCACGCACGAACTCGTCCGTGGTTTGCGATCCCCGGTAGGACGCCGGCGCATGAGCTTCAGTCACGGCGGCGGTAGCCGCACAGTTGGCAGACCAACGTCCCCGGTCGGCTCTTGCTGTAGCGGAAATCATGGCGACAGAAGATCCGTCTCAACCCCTCCAGGAACTTCAGCATTAACCACCTCCGGGTGCCGGAGCGCGTCAATCAAACTTGGGTTCCGTTAGGTAAGCTTTGTCCGGTATCGGACTCAGGAACCGCAACGCTCGTCCCGGATTGAAACATTCGGGAAAGCGAGATTTCTGTATGTTGGTGAATGATTACAAGGGCCGCGGACGCCGGGCGACGGTGCGCCCCGATGCGCGTCGCGGCGGCTGGCTGTACCGCCTGTTCATGGCGTGGTTTCGCCGCGGATCCGGCAAACCGTGACCGATCTGGATAATAAGAAGCCAGCCGCGCTTCGCGGTTTCGCCCTGCTGTCGTCTGAGCAGCGCAAGCTGGTCGCCGCCAAGGGAGGGGCGAGCATCCCCGCTGACAAGCGCAGCTTCTCGGTCGATCGTGACCTAGCAAAACAGGCCGGCAAAGTCGGGGGGACGAAGTCGCGATATCCGTCCAAGATCTCTGACCAGAACTGACCCCGGAATGGCGTTCGAATGGCTGCCCGCGTATTGGGTGTTCGCTACCATTGCCGCGCTTTGCGGAGTGGCTCTTGCCGCGAGTCTTTGGGTGAACCCCATACGCCGCTCGCGCCCCGAGCCAACAATGATCCTCGGCCGCAGCAGTCTCAACCAGATGATGGTTCACAGTTGTCTGAAACGGGCGGACCGCGAAGGGAGGAATGGCAATGTTTGAGGATGACGACGGCGCCCCTCTCTATCCTGCTCGGCTTTAGGCTGGCGTCGTTGGGGGGCGGTGGCGCTGCGCTTCGACTTCGCCCATCCCAAACGACCAAGCGCGCAAGTTTGCCGAGCGATGTGCGCCGTTGGTACCTGCCGGTAATGAGGCGGGGTAATCGGCCATCGGGGGCTGAGCGACGACGTCAGAACGTCCGATATGAGTCGGACGCGGACCTCCCTCCCCGCTAGTGAGATGGCTTCTTGGGTCGTTTCAAAAGGTGGAGACAAGTTGTCGTTCGACTTCCTCAGTCCCACCCAGTCGGGAAACTCGTCTCTCGTCACGCAGGTGGCAGGCGGAGACAATTTCCGGCGGTGTCTGCCTGCTAGCCCACCCAGTCGAGGGACAAGTCTCTGATCTGCCGACCGATCACCGGAGACAAAGTTGCGATGACGTCTGGGCGCTCGACGCTTACGCTACCCCGACACAAATCGTCCCCAGCAGTCGGCGCTGAACCTCCCAGCTTAGAGGGATCGACTGCTGCTTGATGAGCTTGGCCACGGTAGCTGCTGAGAGCCGCCCCTTCAGGATTTCTGACTGAATGTCCGGCGCCAAGAAAGCCCAGGCAAACCTCCCGTACGCGGTCGAAGGAGTCTTGGCCGTTCGCACGATTTGGTGGAGCGGAGATAGGCCGGGACGGGCGGGCGCGAAGAGTTCGTGCGCGAGCCTCAGCCGTTTCAGCGCGCTTATCCTGGTTGCCGCGGCCTCAGCGCCGAGTTCTTTCTCATGATCACCAATCCAGGTCCGTCCGCCTGAGAACTTCATCCGGATGGGCATGACAATGCGAACGTGTCCCGGCTGGTTCACTTCGGCGATAACATGATCGCCCGAGCCCAGCTTGGCCTCCACCGCCGCGACAGAGTCCAGCTCCTCCCTGAGGTCCCGCAGCACTCGAAGATCGAGCACTAGATGGGCGCAGTCACTCTTGATCTCGACGCGCGCTACCGCCCGACGTAGATCCTCGGTGCCAATCGTTCCCTCGTCCTTTTCGGTGAGGTGGTCGAGGCGTCGGCGAACAATCCCTTCCAGAGCGGCGCAGGGAACGCGCCGTAAGACATCGGCCCGTTCCGGTCCGACCATACCCAGCACAGGCGCCGGTCCGACGTAGTAGATATAGGTTCGCCCCTTCTGCCCGGCAGACGCCGGTCGCATGGGTTGACCAAGCTCGTCGAATACGCGCCCTCGCAGCGGCGCTCTTTCGAGGCTCGGCGCACGAACCCTCCAAGCTGCGCTTCTCCTTCTGAGCAAGTCCTGGACCGCATCGAATTTCTGCTGGTCCACAATAGCTTCATGCCGGCCTTCATAGGTCCCGCCCTTGTGGCAGATCAGTCCGAGGTAAGTTTTGTTCTGGAGCAGATAGCGAAGGGCGCCACGGCTGAACGGCATTCCGGGATGGGTGACGCCGCGCCGAGAACGGTTGGCCTTCGAGCGGATCCGCGCCTTCTCCAGTCGCTGCTGAAGATCCCACAACGACCTGCACGCGATGAACTGGTCAAAGATCATCCGCACGGTCGCGGCTTCGGTTTCGTTCACACGGAGCCGCCTGTCGCCCGAGTTGTCTGGCACGTCGTATCCCAAGGGAACGAGACCACCCATCCACATACCCCTGGCCTTCGAAGCCGCGATCTTGTCGCGAATGCGCTCGCCGGTCACATCGCGCTCGAACTGCGCGAAGGACAGCAGCACGTTCAGGGTCAGCCGGCCCATAGAGCTGTTTGTATTGAAGGCTTGGGTGACGCTGACAAAGGCAACTCCGCGCTTGTCGAGTGCCTCCAGAATTCTGGCGAAATCCGCCAGCGAACGCGTGAGACGATCAACCTTGTAGACGACCACTGCATCGAGCGAATTGGCCTCGATGTCGGCGAGCAAGCGCTTCAGTCCGGGCCGGCCCATTGATCCGCCCGAGAAGCCACCATCGTCGTATCGCCGGCGATCGACGGTCCAGCCCTCTCCGCCCTGAGACTTGATGTAGGCCTCACAATATTCTCGCTGCGCATGGAGTGAGTTGAAGGACTGCGTGAGGCCCTCCTCCGAGCTTTTGCGCGTGTAAATCGCGCACCGCATCGTGGCCTTACGATCCATGACGAGCGCCTTGGCGGAGGCCGAAAAAGCGAGGCCCGTTCCAACGCACGCCGGTGATCTCTCGCGCTATCGCAGATAGGCTGCGATACGCGCGGTCGCGGTAGCGAAACCCCTCCTGCTCGGCGATGACCTCATGGACCACGCCTCGATATTCTCGCGCAATCCGGCTGCCAGTCTGGAGGGTTTGGAGGTGGGGCGCAGAGGTCGCTTTCAATCTTCGACGATCATCGACCGTGAGGTCGCCGTAGCGAGCGGCCTGAATTCGCCAAGCGATCAGATGCCGGAGAATTCGCGCGGACCGCAGACTCGGCGGCGGCCCCCAGCGCCGTCGCCACTCATCCCGGAGTGATGCGAGTGGCATCACCTCCAGGGTCGCCAGAAACGCCTCTTCACGGTCGTCTGCAGCCGTCATCGCACCCTCCTTAAAGGGCGGTGGCGACGACGCTCCCAGCACTAAAATAGCAGAAAAGTCCAGTCAGAAAACTGTTTTTATGCAATGAGTTATGACCAAAATCCGGAGACCAGTTCTCAATGGACTGACAGCACCGCCACACTCTGCGACACTGAAGAATCGATGGGCGCCCGGCACGCGCCGCCTCCCACGGTCCGCCGCTCTAACTCATTGCAGAGCGCTCCAGACACGCGCCATCCGAATTTCAGGAGCCGCAGCCTTCAACAACGTCCGGCAGCTTCGGCGATACAAGGCCAGTGTTCCAGTTCCAGGCGAGACCGCCGGCGGCGCGGCGACGGCACATCGCCTGCTCGTGCAGGAGGCATTCGCGTGAATTCGATCTGCCCCACGTTTATCGACACCGCCCTTACGCGCCCTATCCTCGATACGCCCGGCACTCGCGACCATGTCCTCAGCCGGATCAAGTTCGGCCGCCTGGGCCGCATGGAGGAACTGTCCGGACCTCTGCTGTTGCTGGCGTCTGACGCGTCCACACTGATGACCGGAAGCTCGCTGATCGTGGACGGCGGATGGACCGCAGGCTGAGACAAGTTGTCGTCGGACTGGCCGCAATGCCACCGCCCACACGCGGATGTACGACCCTGACCCAAAAAGAACCGCCGGGCCTTTCGGCGCCGGCGGCTGCAGGGTTCGGGAGGAGCCCTAGTGGGGAAGGTCCCTGGTTCAGAACCGGTAGCGCAGTCCCACGAACACCTGCCGGCCCGTGTGGCTGTAGACGTTCAGACGGTTCGAGGCGTCGACGTACTGGTCGTTAAACTCGTCGGTCAGATTGATGCCTTCGATCGACACCTGGAGCTGGTCGGTGATGCTGTACGAAGCTTGGGCGTCGAAGTTCAGCGTCTCGTTGGTGCCGGCCACCGAGTTGCCGTCGGGAGCAGGCACGGCGGTCAGATAGCCCTCGCGGTAGGCCGCCGAGCCGCGCACCGAGAACCGGTCGGTCTCATAGTACAGGGTGAAGTTGGCGGCGTTCTTGGACAGGCCGACCAGGGTCTCGTTGATCGAGGTCAGGACGGGCGTCAGGGCCGTGATGTAGGTGATGTCGGAGTCGACGAAGGTGTAGTTCACCAGGACGCCGAAATTCTCCATCCACCCCGGCAGGAAGTCGAGGCGCTTCTGGGCGTTGACCTCGAACCCCTTGAGCTCGCCGCCCTCCGTGTTGATCGGCTGGGTGGTGCGGAACAACGTCGTGTTCGGCAGGTTGCCGCCGCCCGGCTGGGCGCCTATCAGCAGGGAATCCGGCAGGCCGAGCTGATTGAACGGAATGCTCTGCTGAAGTGTCTGAACGAAGGTGTTGATCTTCTTGTAGAAGATGCCGACCGCGAACAGGCTGTCACGGTCCGGGTAGTATTCCAGCGAGAAGTCCAGATTGTCCGACTGGGTCGGATCGATGTTCGGGTTGCCCGTCGAATAGGTGTAGTTGCTGCCCTGGATGCCGACGTCGCCGCCGGGCGTCAGGCTCGCGATCGAAGGCCGGGCGACGGTCCGGGCAGCGGAGACGCGCGCCACCACCGTGTCGGTCAGATCGACGGCGAGGTTCATCGACGGCAGCCACATGTCATAGGTGCGGTCTGCCTGGACCAGGGCGCTGCCGGCGGAGGTGGTCTCATACCCCTGCGACCACTGGTCGGTGCTGACATAGCGGACGCCCGCGTCGCCCCGCCACGGCAGGCCGAAGGCGGTGAAGTGGAAATCGGCCTGGATGAAGGCGCCCGTGTCGACTTCCTCGACGTCGATAAACTGACCGCGCGCCGACGAGTTGTTTATCCCCGTCAGGGCGTAGATGCCGGTGTTCGAATAGATGTTGTAGGTCGCGATGAACTTGTCGAGGTCAGGCGCCAGCCAGCTCGTCGGAGCCCCGGTCGGCAAGTCGGCGTTGCGTCCGAAGCCCGAGAAGACGCGCGAGACGTCCGCCAGCTGCGCGGACGTCAGGGTCTGAACGACGGTTTCCGTCGTCCGGTACAGGCCTTCGGAGTGGAAGGTGAACTCGCGATAGTCGATCCCGCCCTTGAGCGTGATGTTGTCGTTCAGGTCGTACTCGCCGAACACCTTGGCGGTGGTGAAGGCGTTCTCGACGGAGTTCGGACGGATGCGGACTTCCGAAGTGCCGTTGGTCATCGACCAGTTGGCCGGATTGGTCAGGTCGAAGCCGAAGTCGATCTTCGGCATCCGGGAAGTGAAGTCGTACGAGAAGCCGTTGGTGTTGGCGCGGTCGAAGGTGACGATGGTCGAGACCGGGTTGTCGAAATACGAGTTGGAATAACCGCCGACGAAGCCGGTGCGGAACCTGTCGGTCCAGTCGCGGTTCGCCGTCAGCGTATACTGGTGGAACTCGGTCTCCAGTTCGTCGTGGGCGGACTGGGTGCGCACGTCGACCGCGTCCATGGCCGCGATGACGATGTTGCGGCCGTCCACCACGCCTGAGCGGATGATGGTCTGGGGCTTGCCCGTGCCGCTGCGGCTGAGGCCGATGGCCTGCAGTTGGGACTCGTCGCGGGTCGACTTCACGTCCGAATAGAGCACATCCAGCGTGATGGTCGACTGGTCGTCCGGCCGGAACTGGAACGAGCCGGTCAGGCCCAGCCGCTCGCTGTTGTGGTCATACTGGACGTACGAAGGCAGGCGGGGATGGAACAGGCCCGTGGTCGCGCTCGCGTCGTTGATCTGGGCGATGGTGTAGCCGGCGATCGTCGAGGCGTTGTTGAAGCCGCCGTTGGCGCCGCCCGCGCTCCAGCGCGTGATGTTGGCGCCCTCCTCGAGAAGGTGCCGCTTCTCATAGGCCGCCGAGATCAGCGCCCCGAACCGTCCGTCCGCCCAGGTGTTGGACGCCAGCATCGTCAGGCGAGGCTGAACATCCCGGGCGAGGTCGTTGTAGCTGCCCTGGATCCCCACGGCGAAGGTCGGCTTGTTGTAGTCGAACGGCCGCGCGGTCTGGAGATCGACCGTGGCGCCGAGCGAACCCTCCTCGACATCGGCCGAGGCCGTCTTGCGCACCGTCAGACTGTTGAACAGCTCGGACGCGAACATATTGAAGTCGAAGCCGCGGGTCCGGTTGGTGCCGCCCGAGTTGACCGTGCCGCCGGTGGTGGCGATCGCCTCCATGCCGTTGACCCGTACGCGGGTGTATTCCGAACCGAGGCCGCGGACCGAGATCTGACGGCCTTCGCCGTTGGCCCGGGTGATGACGACGCCGGGGATGCGCTGCAGCGATTCCGCGAGGTTCAGGTCGGGGAAGTCGGCGATGTCCTCGGCCTTGATGACATCGACCACGCCGCTCTCGCGCCGCTTGCTGCTGATCGCGCTCTGCAGACTGCCCCGGAATCCCGTGACGATGACTTCGTCCAGGGTCGAGGAGTCCTCGGTCTGCGCCCCGGGCGTCTGGGACGGAGCGGGCGTCGTGTCCTGGGCGTGAGCAGCCGTGGCGACGGCGAGAGACACCGCCAGCGCCGATACGCCGGAGCGAAGCGAAAATTGGAGTCCACGCGTGGTGTTACGCATCCTGGTCGTCTCCCCTGCCCGCGTATCGCGGGTCATTTTTCAGCTCGGCTGGTTGCGCCGAACTGCCTCGACCGGACCATAGGATTGCGCGGTTCGGCGAAGCCAATCCCAATCGGGCATGAACCTATGCGCGATGTGAACCGATCGGGGCCCGGACGAACCGGATCGCCCGCTCTCGCTGGATTCGCGCGGGAGAACGACAGCCGACCGGGCTGCGATATTGCGTTATCGATACCTGATCTGGATCGTTCCATAGTCCTTTTGGCTTAGACGCTCGCAGGCGCGCGCCCTATCGTTCTGTCTGTAGAACGGGCCCGCAGAGGCCCGGCCGGTGCGCCGGCGCCCGGGGAGAGACAAGACCAGTCATCGAAGGCCCCGGCCGCGATGCGCGGCCATGCTCCCCGCCAAGGACGAGGAGCGACCCATGACCGACGCCACCCGATCCGCCCCGCCTGCATCGGCGACGCCGCCCGTCCGGCGCACCCGCGTCCGCTTCCTGATCCTGCTGCTGATCTTCCTCCTGACGACGATCAACTATGCGGACCGGTCGACCTTCTCGATCGCGGGAGACGCCGCGTCGAAGGATCTGGGCCTCGATCCGATCGAGATGGGCTACATCCTGTCGGCCTTCGCCTGGGCCTATGTGCTGGGGCAGATCCCGGGCGGCGCCCTGCTGGACCGGTTCGGCACCAAACTGATCTATTCCCTCGCCATTGTCCTCTGGTCGCTCTTCACCCTGATCCAAGGCTTCTCCGGCTTCCTGACCGGCGGCCTGATCTTCGTCGGCCTGTTCGCCATGCGCTTCATGGTCGGCCTGGCCGAGAGCCCCTCCTTCCCCGGCAATGCGCGTCTGGTCGCAGCATGGTTCCCGGGCTCCGAGCGCGGCACCGCCTCCGCCATCTTCAACTCGGCCCAGTATTTCTCGCTGGTGGTGTTCGCCCCTCTGATGGGTTGGCTGGTTCACACCTTCGACTGGCATTCGGTCTTCTTCGTCATGGGCGGCCTCGGCATTCTGGCGGCCGTCGTGTTCTGGAAGCTGGTTCACAGCCCGGTCGAACATCCCGCCATCAACCAGGTCGAGCTCGACTATATCGAGGCCGGCGGCGGCCTGATCCGGATGGAGGAAAAATCGGTCAAGAAGTCCGCCTTCACCTGGCCGAACGTCAAGCAGGTGATCACCAGCCGCATGCTGATCGGCGTCTACATCGGCCAGTACGGGATCAACGTCCTGACCTATTTCTTCGTCACCTGGTTCCCGATCTATCTGGTCAAGGAGCGCGGCCTGTCGATCCTCGACGCCGGCTTCGCGGCGGCCGCCCCCGCCCTGTGCGGTTTCGTCGGCGGCGTGCTGGGCGGGATCATTTCCGACTTCCTGCTCAAGAAGACCGGCTCCCTGACCATCGCGCGCAAGACGCCCCTGTTGGTCGGCATGGTGCTGGCCTCTGCCATCATCGCCTGCGTCTACATCCAGCAGGAGTGGCTGATCATCGCGGTCATGGCCCTGGCCTTCTTCGGCAAGGGGGTGGCCTCGCTGGGCTGGGCGGTGGTGTCCGACACGTCGCCTAAAGAGCTGGTCGGCGTCACCGGCGGCATCTTCAATACCGTCGGCAACTCGGCCGGCATCGTGACCCCGATCGTCATCGGCTACATCGTCGCCGCGACCGGTTCCTTCGACGGCGCCCTGTGGTTCGTCGGCGCCCACTGCGTGCTGGTGATCGCCGCCTACTTCCTGATCGTCGGCAAGATCCAGCGGCTGACGCTGACGCCCGCGAGCGTCGCATGACCGCATCCAGCCGACGCGGATTTCTGGGCGGAGCGGCGGTCGGGGCTCTCGCTCTGGCCGCCGCGCCTCCTGCGCGCGCAACCGAGGCCCGCCTCACCGTCTCGACCCCGATGGCCCCGCCCGAGTGGGCGCTGCTGCAGCGTGAGCTTCTGCGCGCCAACGCCGAGGCGTGTCAGGCCTTCTACGCCCGGTATTTCGACGAGCGCGGCTACTTCCTGTGCTTCGAGCGCTGGGGCGCCAACGACGGCCCCGACGACGCCATCGAGAATTTCAACGACTGGCCCCTGCTGCACGCCCTCGGCGGCGCCGACATCGTCAAGTCGATGTACACGCAAGGCTGGGAAGGCCACCTGCGCCAGTTCACGGCCGCCCGCACAACCGAGGTCGAGATCGCCCGCGAGGGCATGTTCTACAAGGAGTTCAACGTCCAGCTCGATTGGCAGCACCACGCCGAGGAGATGACGCTGTTCAACGTTCAGGGTCTGTCAGACCCGAACAATCCCCGCTTCGCCAACCGCGCCCGTCGCTTCAGCGCCATGTATATGGGCGAGGACCCGGACGCCCCGAACTACGATCCGCAGCACAGGATCATCCGAAGCCTGATGAACGGCTCGCGCGGCCCGATGCTGCGCAAGGCGACCGCGCTGGACTGGGCCGGCGACCCCTTCGAGGCCGGCAGCCGCTTCTTCATGGAGCACGGCGAGGACACCTACGAAGAGACCCTGCACCACTACGACGAATACACCGACGTGGTGGGCGACCATCCGCTGAACCTGTTCGCCACGACGCTCGCGCTGAACGCCTATATGATCGACCACCAGCCGAAATATCGCGACTGGCTGCTCGGCTATGTCGACGCCTGGGCCGAGCGGGCGAAGCAGAACGACGACCTGCTGCCGTCCAATGTCGGCCTCGACGGCGTCATCGGTTCGGCGGCGGACGGCAAGTGGTGGGGCGGGACCTATGGCTGGGGCTTCTCGCCGGTCAATCCGGTCACCGGAGAGCGCGAGGACCGCAGCCGCGTGCTCCGCACCATCCTCGGCTTCTTCAACGCCTATCTGCTGACGGGCGACGACAGGTATCTGGACACCTGGCGGAAACAGGCGGACCGGCTGAACGCGGCGAAACGCACGGTCGACGGCAAGGTCCAGACTCCAACCATGTACGGTCCCGACGGCTGGTACGGCTGGAAGGACGGCCTGCACCAGACCAACAGCCTCGACATCTGGTGGTTCTCGATGAAGGCCTCCGACCGCGCCCGCGCGCCGGACCATCCGTGGGTCGCGTACCTCGAAGGCCGCAACCCCGACTTCCCCGCGACAGCCCTGCGCGACGGCCTGACCCAGGTCGCCGCCCGCGCCGAACTGCAACGCAAGGACACGACGACGCCGGATACCCGGCTGGCCGACGCCTGCCTCGACATCAATCCGGCGCGGGTCACCGCCCTGATGCAGACCATGATGGGCGCGATCCACATCGCCCGCCCGGGCTGGTCGCCGACGACGCCGAACGCGGGCGGCTCGCCGCTGTACGCGCGCCTGCGCTACTTCGATCCGGAGAACCGGCGCGCCGGCGTGCCCGAGGATGTCTCGGCCCTGGTCGACCGCATGACTGCGGACGAGACGGCCGTGACCCTGGTCAATCTCGACGTCAACCACCCGCGCACCGTCACCGTCCAGGGCGGCGGCTATGGCGAGCACCAGATCCGCTCGGTCACGATCGGAGAGACCAGCCGGCGCGTCGATGCGCCGACCTTCACCGTGACCCTCGCCCCCGGCGCCGGCGCGCGGCTGGTTCTGGCCATGGACCGCTATGTGAACCAGCCGACCCTGGCCTTTCCCTGGGATCGATGATCCGGATACGGGTCAATTATGCAGCTTCGGCAGCCAGTGCGGCGGCATGGCTAATCGCCGACGATTTCGACTAGCAATCCGGGCCTGCAGGCGACGATTTCGACGAGGATGGCTATGCAATTTTCTGCAGAATTGCAGAAAGCGCCATCACATCCGGTCGAGTCTTCAGGTCCCCTGCTTCAGGAACGGCGCCACCTGGAACAACCGCCGTTCGTCGGCGCGGGGGTCGTCCACCGACCGGGTGTCGACGTCGAAGATCATCGTCGGCCGCCGCTCCAGATCATAGGGCGCCCAGTGCGGTATGGCCGCGTTGTTCGGGTCGCCGGTGCGGGCGAAGGCGATGAAGGTCTCGCTCATTCGACGCGCCACCTCGCGCGCTTCCGGCCCCGTCCCCGCCTTCGACGTCGGCTGGTGGCAGTTGTCGAAGGCCAGAGCGATGTCGAAGCTGTGATAGGCGCCCAGCCGCGGATCGACCGGCGAACCGAAATCGAGCTGGTACATCCAGGTGTTATCGCCCAGCCGCGCCCTTTCCTGCGCCTGGATCAGGTGGCCCGGACGGGACCGGCCGCAGGTCGCAGCGGCGAAGAACACGTCCGAGGGCGACATCTGCGGGAACCGCGCCCGGTACCAGTCGACGACATACTGCGCGTTCAGATCGACCACGAACTCGGGCGCCAGCTTGGCCGCCACCGTGTCCCAGGTCAGGTGGAAATTGCTTTCGTCCGATGCGGTGAAGGCCCGTGCCTCGTCGTGGGTGTTGCCGATGATCATCGGGAGGTGGGCCGACTCCCGCGGCGCGTCGGGCACGAAGGGATGGCGCGGCAGGGTGTCGTGATCCATCACCGACCAGAAGGTCATGGCTCCCTTCTCCAGCGGGTCGTCCATGCCCAACGCCTCGACCAGACGCTGCGCCGGCAAGGTCGCCAGCTGGCCCGCCGTCTCCGGAGTCAGGCCCAACTGGCCCAGATAGGCTCTCATCCGCAGCCCGGCGTGCTGCGGCCCCATGGCGGTGACGTGTTGGCCGCTCATGGTGATGACCTTGTGGAACAAGCCGGCGGCCGAGGGCATGGCCATCAGGGTCACCAGCTTGGCCCCTCCCCCTGACTGGCCGAAGACAGTGACATTGCCCGGGTCCCCGCCGAAGGCCGCGATGCTGTCGCGCACCCAGTCCAGCGCCAGCATCAGATCCAAATTACCGATACTGCCTGATGCGCCATAGGCCTGAGGCATCAGCTGTCCCAGCCCGTTGTATCCGAACACATTGAGCCGGTGATTGAGCGTGATCACCACCACGTCGCCGCGCCGGCACAGGGCCACGCCGTCATAGAGCGGACTCGATCCAGAGCCGTTGGCGTGCGCCCCGCCATGGACATAGACCATCACGGGCCGCCGCCCGCCGTCGTTCAGCGCGGGCGTCCAGACATTGAGGAACAGACAGTCCTCGCTCTGGTTCGGTTCGCTGCTGCGCTGAAACGAGGCCGGCCCATACGCCGTCGCCTCGCGAATATCGTTCCACGCCTCCGGCGCTACCGGCGGCATGAACCGGCGGCGCGCGGTGTCCGCGCCGTAGCGAACCCCCTTGAAGACCTTGACCCCCTGATCGAGGTAGCCGCGCACCCGCCCGTGCCGGGTCATCGCCACGGGGGCTGCAGCCTGCGCCCTTGCCCCGCCTGCCGGAAGCGCGCCCGCCAGCGAGGCGGCGGCTGCGGCGGACATCACCTGACGACGGCTGGGGCGGCTCTCGGACATGGGGCGTTCCTTCAACTCGTGGCGAGGGTCCCGTCGGCCTGCGCCTCGATCAGATCGAGAAGAGGCTTCAGGCTGGGATTGTCGTTGTCGCGACGCCAGGCCACGAAAAGCTCGACCGGGCGGGCCGGCGTCGTTTCCAGCGGCCGGAACTCGACACCCTCGAAATGCAGCCGCATGGCCGCCTCGGGGACGGCGGCGGCGCCGATGCGGGCGTGGACCAGAGCGAGGATCGAGTGGATCTGGCTCATATGCTGGACGTACTGCGGCGAGACCCCCGCCGCGTCGAACATGCCCGTCAGCATACTGTGGAAATAGCCGGCGCCTTCGGGGGCGTACATGACCATCGGGGCCGCGTCGAAGTCCGCCAGGGTGATGGTCGATTTTTCCAGCCGCGGATCGCCGGACGGCAGGGCCGCGACCAGCGGCTCGGCCAGAACCCGCACCTTGGCGAACTCCGGCCGGGTCAGGGGAGGACGCACAAGCCCGAGATCAATCCGGCCCGTCAGGAGGGCCTCGACCTGCTCGCCCGACACCAGTTCACGCAGGGTCAGATCGACGTTGGGCAGCTGGGTCCGGGCCAAGTCGACAAGTTTCGGCAGGAAGGAATAGCCGGAGGCGGCGGTGAAACCGACGGCCACCCTGCCCGCATCTCCGCTGGCGATGCGGCGGGTCGCCAGCGCCGCACTCTCGGCCAGCCGCAGGATCCGCCGCGCCTCGATCTGGAACGCCCGACCCGCCGGCGTCAGCCGCACCGAACGGCTGGTCCGGTCCAGCAGGACGACGCCCAATATCCGCTCCAGCAACTGGACCTGCCGGCTCAACGGCGGCTGGGTCATGTTGAGGCGCTGGGCGGCCCGGCCGAAATGAAGCTCCTCGGCCACCGCCACGAAGCAGCGCAACTGACTCAGTTCGAACATGACAGTCCCCGGGCTATGTCGGGGAACAGTCATAGGCGCTCCGGTCGACGCCGGACAGGTCACGACTCTAACCGTTGGCTGCCAGCCTGGGCGCGGTCGGCTGGACGCGGGCAATCAGCGCCTTGAGCTCGTTCAGCTCGGCCTCGTCGAGGTCGGCGAGCGGCGGACGCACAGGCCCCGCCGTACGGCCGATCGCGGTCATGCCCGCCTTGACGATCGAGACGGCATATCCCCGGCCCTTGTTGCGCAGCGCGATGTACGGCAGCACGAAATCGCGCAGGCCCGCCATGATCGCCGAATGATCGTGGGCGCGCACGGCCTTGTAGAAGTCCAGGGCGAACTCCGGCACGAAGTTGAAGATGGCCGATGAATAGGTGGTCACGCCCATCTCGAGATAGGCGGGCGCAAAGGTCTCGGCCGTGGGCAGGCCGCCGACATACGTCAGGCGGTCGCCCATGCGGGCGTAGACCCGCATCATCAGCTCGATGTCGCCGACGCCGTCCTTGAACCCGACGAGGTTCGGATTGCGGTCGCACAGCCGCTCCAGAGTGTCCTCATTGAGGATGGCGTTGTCGCGGTTGTAGACAATGACCCCCAGCGACGTGGCCTTGCACACGGCCTCGACATGGGCCGCGAGGCCTTCCTGACCGGGCACCATCAGATAGGGTGGCAGCAGCAGCAGGCCGTCCGCTCCGGCCGCCTCGGCCGACCTCGCCAGATCTACGGCGATCGCCGTGCCATAGCCGCATCCCGCCACGACGGGCGTCTTGCAGTTGGTCTCGGCCACGGCGGCCTTGACTACCCGCTCGACCTCGGCCGGCGTCAGGGAGAAGAATTCGCCCGTGCCGCCCGCCGCGAACAGGCCGGCCAGTTCGTACTGGAGCATCCAGGCGCAGTGGTCACGGTAGTCCTTCTCGACGAACTGATGCGCGGCGTCGAAATGGGTGACGGGGAAGGACAGCAGGCCGCCGCCGATCGTGGCGGCCATCTCCGCGGGCGTCATTCTGGACATCGGCTTCCTCGCTTTGCGCGGCACCGGCCGCCGGCGCTGTGGTCGCGCCCTTCATCCAGACGGTATTGGCCGGCCGGGTTCGGGTCCAAGCCAAAGCCGCTATCGACCGATGCGGGTTTTGGCTTGATGGACGCCCGGGTCTGCCCAATAGAGCCGGGATCGATGCATGATCTCTCTCGATCCATGCCGGATTCGATATTCGCGAACCGGGTTCGAGATCCTACATCCCACGGAAGCGCCGCGAGGATTCCATGACCGACACCCTGCACCTCAGCCACCTGATCGACGGCGAACGTATTGACGTCGCCCGCCCCGGGGAGAGCCACAACCCGTCGAACACGAACGAGATCGTGGCCCGGACGCCCGATGGGGGTCAGGCCGAGGTGGACGCCGCGGTCGCCGCCGCCAAGGCCGCCTTCCCGTCGTGGTCTGAGGCCTCGCCGGAAGTGCGCAGCGACGTGCTGGACCGCGCCGGGACGCTGGTCATGGAGCGCCGCGAGCAGCTGGGCCGGCTGCTGTCGCGCGAGGAGGGCAAGACCCTGCCCGAAGGCATCGGCGAGACCGTGCGCGCCGGCCGCATCCTGAAGTATTTCGCCGGCGAGGCCCTGCGCCGCCACGGCCAGAACCTCGACAGCGTGCGTCCGGGCGTCGAGATCCAGACCTATCGGCAGGCGGTCGGCGTCTATGGCCTGATCACCCCGTGGAACTTCCCCATCGCCATTCCGGCGTGGAAGGCCGCGCCCGCGCTGGCTTTCGGCAACACGGTGGTGATGAAGCCCGCCGGACCGACCCCGGCGACGGCCTCGGCCCTGGCTGACATTCTGGTCGAGGCCGGTCTGCCCAAGGGGGTGTTCAACCTCGTCATCGGCCGCGGCGGCGTCGGTCAGGCCATCGTCGACCACCCGGATGTGGACGGTCTGTCGTTCACCGGCTCGCAGGGCGTGGGCGCCGGCGTGGCCTTGGGCGCCATCAAGCGTCAGGCGCGCGTGCAGCTGGAGATGGGCGGCAAGAACCCGCTGATCGTGCTGGACGACGCCGATCTGGAGCGCGCGGTCATGATCGCCCTGGACGGCTCCTTCTTCGCCACCGGCCAGCGCTGCACCGCCTCCAGCCGGCTGATCGTCGCCGACGCCATCCACGACCGCTTCGTCGCCGCCCTGGCCGAGAAAGTCGCGGCCCTACGGGTTGGCGACGCCCTCGACCCGAACACCCAGATGGGCCCGGCCGTGTCCGAGGCGCAGATGGAGACCAGCTACAAATACATCGACATCGCCCGCCAGGCCGGCGGCCGCATCGTCACCGGCGGCGACCGCCTGACGCTGGCCAACCCCGGCTGGTACGTCCAGCCGACCCTGATCGCCGACACCGACCCGGCGATGCGCATCAACAGCGAAGAGGTGTTCGGCCCCGTGGCCTCGACCATCCGCGTCAAGGACTATGAGGAGGCGCTGGCCGTCGCCAACTCGACCGAGTTCGGCCTGTCGGCCGGCATCGTCACCACCAGCCTGAAATACGCCCGCGACTTCCAGCGCCGCGCCCGCGCCGGCATGACCATGGTCAACCTCGCCACCGCCGGCGTCGACTATCACGTGCCCTTCGGCGGCTCGAAATCCTCCAGCTACGGCCCCCGCGAACAGGGCTTCGCCGCCGTGGAATTCTATACCCAGACCAAGACCGCCTACAGCTCAGCTGGGTAACCTGGCGACGGTTGCTCGACGGCCGCCAATCCGAGGCTTGCGATCAGGCCGGCCTCCAGTGGTCGGGATCGAGTCGCGGGGTGCTCGGCGTCAGGCGTCGGCGGCAGGTCTGGCGGGCGCGTTGAGCATGGCGAGGATGAAGCCGACGAACGAGAGCAGACCGGTCGCCGCCCCAACGGCGGCCAGGGCGAGGGCCAGATGCGTCTCGCCGCCGAGGGCCTGACTGCCGAGGCTGACCAGCACCGGAGACAGCCCCAGTCCGATCAGGGCTCCGAGGATCATGAAGGCGCCCAGACAAACCCCCCTCTCCTCATTCGGCACCAGAACGGCGATGGCGGTGGCGGTGATCAGCCCGGTGACGGCCCCGGCGATGAGCAGCAGGAACAGGACCACGGCGAAGGCGGGCACGCCGGTGATGATCGGGAACAGGGCGGCGGGCACGCCGATGGCCGAGGCGACCACGGCTCCGATCAGGATGCCGCCACGAATGGAGCTCTTGTGGCCCCGGTCGGCGACAAAGCCGCCGATCACCGGGCCCAGAACGCCGGCCACGAGCAGCAGACCGCCCAGCATGCCCGAGGCCTGACCGACGCTCAGGCCCAGATCGCGCTGCATGACCGGGACCGCCCAGACGCCGGCGGCGGCGTCGGCCATGATCACGCTGATCTGGCCCACGAACAGCGGCAGCAGGAAGCCCCTGCGGGCCCACAGCGCGTCGAACATCGCCTTGAGTGAGGCGCTGGCGTTCTCGACCTCATGACGGGCGGGTTCGCGCACCAGCATCTGGGGCAGCAGCAGGACCGCGCTGCCGAGGCCGATGACGAGGGCCGTCTCGCGCCAGGGCGTCAGGGCAAGGCCGGGAAGGTCGACCCCGGCTGCGAACGCCGTCACCAGAGCGCCTCCGCCGACGAAGGCCAGAGCCGGCCCGAGGGTGTTGCCCATCCCGACAAACAACATGGCGCGGCCCCGGCTCTCCGGCAGAGACAGATCAGCGAGCACGGAAATCGCGACCGGCACGATGCTCATGGCGCCCAGGCCGGCCAGCATCCGGGCGGCGAACATGGTCTCGAAGCTGTTGGCGAAGGCGGTGCCGATCATGCCCGCGGTCCACATGATGCCGAGGAACATCATCAGCCGCGTGCGCTTCGAATGGTCGGTCAGCCAGCCCAGCGGAATGGCGATCACCGCCATCGGCAGGGCCGCGGCGATGCCCTGGATCAGGCTGATCTGATAGTCGCTCAGGTTCAGCTCGGCCTTGGCCGCCTCCTGCAACGGCGAGAAGGCCAGCCGGACGACGCCCGCCGCCATGACGACGAGCGACAGCATCAGCACGGCGCGCCAGGCCGTCTTGCGGATCGGAGGCGTTGCATCGTCGATGATCGGGGCGGTCACGGAAACCATCAGGATACCTCCGGCGCCCGGGCGCCTTTCAGAAAGCGGGACAGGGCGGCCATGCTGTCGCGTCGCGCCCGGGCGGACACGTCGGCGGCCGGATCGAAGTCGAAGCCGTGGAAGCCGCCCGGGTAGACGTGCAACTCGACCGGCACGCCGGCGCGCATCAGGCGGCGGGCGTATTCCATATCTTCTTCCAGAAACAGGTCGAGGCCGCCGGTGGCGACACAGGCGGGCGGCAGGCCGGTCAGGTCGTCCGCGCGCGCGGCGGCGGCGTAGGGGCTGACGCCGTCCGAACCGGGCTCGACGCCGAGGATGGCCGCCCAGCCGAAGCGGTTGTTGTGGGCGGTCCAGATGAACTCACCCGCATGCGGATGCGGGTCGGCGCGGCTGCAGGTCCGGTCGTCCAGCATGGGGTAGATCAGGTGCTGGAAGGCGAGCCGATATTCGCCCCTGTCGCGGGTCAGCAGAGCGAGGCTGGCGGCCAGTCCGCCGCCGGCGCTTTCGCCCATCAGCCCGATCCGGGCCGGGTCGACGCCCAGTTGACCGGCGTTGGCGAAAACCCATGACAGGGCCGCATGGCAATCCTCGATCGCGCCAGGGAAAACCGTCTCGGGCGCCAACCTGTAGTCGACGGTGATGATGGTGCAGCCCAGCGTCGCCGCCATGTCGCGGTGCTGCGGCTCCTGGGCGTCGACCGATCCGATGACATAGCCGCCGCCGTGAATGTGGAAGATGCAGGGCAGCTCGCCCTTCGCATCGCCGGGCCGGTAGACGAGCATCCGTACATCCGGCGCCCCCGCCGGGCCTGGGGCGGTGCGGCGGGTCAGCTCGACGGCCGCGGCGGCCACGCTCAATTCGGGCATGGGCAGGCGGTCCATTGCCCGGACCTCCGGCAGCATTTCGCGCGTCAGCTCGATCTGCGGCCAGGCGTCGAGCAGGGGCAGCAGCTGCGGATCAACCAGCCGACGACTGCCCGAGGGGCCAGTCATAGCGAAAAGATCTTGCCGGGGTTGAACAGGTCGCGCGGATCAATGGCGCGCTTGATCAGCCGCATCATCTCGACCGCATCGCCCAGTTCCTCGACCAGCCAGTCCTGTTTCCCCAGTCCTATGCCGTGCTCGCCGGTGCAGGTGCCGTCCATCTCGAGGGCGCGTTTGACCAGTCGGCGATTGAGGGCTTCCGCCTCGGCCGCCTCTTCCGGCCTGTTCGGATCCAGCACGAAGACCACGTGGAAATTGCCGTCGCCGACGTGTCCGAGGATGGGGCCGGGAATGCTCGCGCCCTCCAGATCCTTCTTGGTCTCGAGAATGCATTCGGCCAGCCGGCTGATCGGCACGCAGACGTCGGTCGGCCAACCCACCGAGCCCTTCCGCAGGCCAAGGGCGGCGTAATAGGCCTCGTGCCGGGCCTTCCAGAGCTTCGCCCGCTCCTCGGGCAGATTGGACCAGTGGAACTCCCCGCCCCCGTTTTCGGAGGCCAGGGCCGACACGGTCTCCACCTGCTCCTGGACATAGCGTTCCGAGCCATGGAATTCGAAGAAGAGTGTCGTCTTCTCCGGGTAGTCGAGATTGGACCAGGCATTGACGGCCTTCATCTGCACGTCGTCGAGAATCTCGACCCGCGCCAGCGGAATGCCCAGCTGGATCGACTGGACCACCGTATCGACAGCGCCGGCCATGGTCTCGAAACTGCAAACCGCTGACAGGATGGCTTCCGGGATGCCGTGCAGGCGCAGGGTCACCTCGGTGATGATGCCCAAGGTACCTTCCGAGCCGATCATCAGCCGGGTCAGGTCGTAGCCCGCGGCGGACTTGCGCGCCCGGCGGGCGGTACGAATGTCACGGCCGTCAGGGGTCACCACCCGGAGCGACAGGACCGCCTCGCGCATGGTGCCGTAGCGGACGGCGTTGGTGCCCGAAGCGCGCGTCGCCGCCATGCCGCCGATGGTGGCGTTGGCGCCCGGATCGATCGGGAAAAACAGGCCGCTGTCGCGCAGATACTCGTTGAGTTGCTCGCGCCGGACGCCGGCCTGCACCGTGCAGTCGAAGTCCTCGGTGTTGACCGAGACGATGGCGTTCATCTCGGACAGGTCGACGCTGACGCCGCCGCGGGTCGGCGTCGTATTGCCCTCAATCGAGGTGCCGGCTCCGTAGGGAATGATCGCCACGTCGGCGGCGACACAGGCCCGCACCAACGCCACAACCTCCTCGGTCGAATGCGGAAACACGACCGCATCCGGCAGTACTGTGTCGAAGTGAGCCTCGCTGGCGCCGTGCTGGCTCCGCATCGCCTCGCCGAGGTGCAGGCGATCCGCGAAGATCGCCCGCAGCTCGCCCGCCAGTCCCTCTGGAAGCGGTGATGAGGCGGACCCTGTGCGAAGCGCGCTCATGACGAGGCTCCAGCCCCTGCCCTAGAAACGCGCGCTGAGACGGACGCCGACCCGGCGATGGTCGCCGGTGATGCCCAGCTCGTGAACCAGCGGCCCCGAGAAGCCGAAGGCGGCCAGCAGGGACTGGTCGAGGTACGAGTCATAGAACTCTTCGTCGAACAGGTTCGTGGCGAACACGGCGACCGTCAGGTTGTCCCACTCATAGGCCAGGTTGGCGTTGACGATGGTGTAGCCTTCCAGGGTCGGGAAGACGGTGGGGCTGAGTGTCGAACCGACCCGTTCGCCCTTGTAGCTGGCCGTCACGTCGGCGCGCACGGCCCCCGGTCCCATGGGATAGGTGACATTGGCGCTGACGAAGCCCTGCCAGTCGGGCTGGAACAGGATGCGGTCCGACGGCAGGCCGTGACCGATGATGGCCTCGAACTCCGAGTCGTCGGTGATCCGGGCGTGGCTGTAGGCGCCGCCGCCGCGCAGCTGGAAGATGTCGTTTGGCGACCAGACGCCCTCGACCTCGACGCCGTAACTTTCCACGTCGCCGGTGTTGAGATTGACCGCGATCAACGTCGGGGTCAGCGCGTTCTGGCCGATGTAGTGTTTGTAGTCGTTGAAATAGACGGCCGAGTTCAGCGTCAGTGTGCGGTCGGCGTTGGTGAATTTGTCGCCGAGCTCATAGGTCCAGACCGAGTCGCCTTGATAGAAAAGATTCGGCGCCCCGGGCGGGTTGGCGCCGCCACCGCGGAAGCCGCGAGAGATCGACGCATAGCTGGAATGGTTCGTGTCCCAGGTCTTGCGCAGGGTGACGCGCGGCTGCCACTCGTCGGCGCTGTAGGTGCCGGCGGTTCCCGAAACCGTCACCTCCTGATGATCGAACCGGATGCCCGCGGACAGTTCGAGGTCATCCGCCAGATTGTAGAAGACGTTGGCGTAGGCGGCCTGCGACGACAGTTCACTGCTCTGGAACGTCCGGCTGGGAAGAACCAGAATGCCCGCCGGGAAGCCCAGCAGAAGACCCACGTCGGTCAGGCGCGAGATGTCGTCCTCGCTGGTCGAGTTGTTGGCGAAGACGCCGACCAGGGTGCTGAGGCGGTCGCTCCAGACGGTGTCGAAGCGAAGTTCGCCGGTCCAGGTCTCGCGTTCGTTGCGGCCGTCGGTGACCAGGATCAGCGGCACGGGGCCGAAGTCGCCGTCCCCCGAGGCCTCCCCTTCCTTGAAGTCATAGGCGAGGATGCCGGTCAGGGTGGTGTTCTGGCCGAGATCCGCCGTCAGCTTGGCGTTGGCGCCCGAGTAGTCGTAGCGGGCGATGCTGTTCTTGTTCAGCGGCACGTCGTCGACGTAGTCGGTCGGGCCCGAAGGGCTGGCGTAGGCGGTCTGCGAGCCTGTGACGCTGTTCCAGTAGGCGTTGACGCTGAGTTCGGCGTTCGGCGAATTCGGAATGGTCCAGACGAGCGAACCGTTGATCGCCGCAGTGTCCAACGGGCGTGCGTCGCCGCCCACCAGCAGGTTGGTTGAGAAGCCGTCCTGCGTGTGATAGTTGGCCGCCACACGTCCGCGAAGGCTTCCTTCGACGAGCGGGCCGCTGACGCTGCCGGCCAGCGTCTGATAGTTGTCCGGCCCGGCGTAGGAGGCGGTGATGCGTCCCTCCAGATGGTCGCTCGGCGCACGGGTGACGACGTTGATCGCGCCGCCCAAGGTGTTGTTCCCGAACAGGGTTCCCTGCGGTCCGCGCAGGACCTCGATCCGCTCCACGTCCACGACGGGGCTGTTCAGGTAGGAGGTGTTCGGCTGGTAGATGCCGTCGATGAAGATGCCGACGCCCGGCTGAACCGTATCGATCAGGGTGTTGCCGATGCCCCGGATGGCCAGGAAGGCGCGGCCGACGGCGTCCGATGAGATATTCAGGCCCGGCGTCAGGGCGGCGACGTCCTTCACCAGGTTGATCTGTTCGCGCTCAAGCGTTTCGCCGGTGACGGCGGTCACTGCGATCGGCACGTCCTGCAGGCGCTCTTCCCGTTTCCGCGCCGTGACGATGACGTCGCCCAGCTGGCTCGCCTCTTCGGTCTGGGCCGGAGCGTCCTGAGCGAACGCGGCGCCGGCGCTGAGCGTCAGAGCCGCCGTACCGGTCGCAAGCATGATCCTGAAGCGCATCTCATGTCCCCCCTAGGGTCGCGCCGAGTTCGTTCGGTCGCCATTGAGGTCAGCTTAGGATCAGGGCCAACCTATCTGAAAGGTCGGAGGATGTGCCGGGCCGCAGGAAGCCTTGCCTCACGACGCCATGAAGCGCGTCGGATCGGCTCCGGATTCGGTCTTGAGCACGTCGCCGATTGCGGCGTCGAAATGCGCTTCCATCGCAGCGGCGGCGGCGTCCGGATCGCCCCGCATGATCGCGTGCGCCACGGCGTGGTGCCGTTCGATCATCAGGTGTCGCCGGTCGTAGGTGCCGCGCGTGTGCCAGGCCGCCGGCACGGCCACCTCCATCAGGGGGGCGAACGAGCTGACGATCTGTACGAACAGGGCGTTGTGGCTGGCCCGGGCGATGGCCTCGTGGAAGGCGATGTCGTGGCGCGACATGGCGGGAAAATCGTCCATCGCCCCGGCCATGGCGTCGGCCAGAGCGACGATCTGTTCAGCCTCCGCCGCCGTCCGGCATTCGGCGGCGAGGGCGGCGGTGCGCACCTCGATCGTGCGGCGCACGTCCCAGACCTCGGGCACGGTGATCTGGGCGGTGCTGACGGCATGGTCCAGCGAACTGGCGATGACCGAGCCGTCGATCGCCGCCACCCGCGGCTTGCGACCGTTGCCGACGTCGATGAGGCGCAGGGCCGCCAAGGCGCCGAAGGCCTCGCGCATCACGGCGCGGCTGACCCCCAGGCTGACCGCGAAATGGGCCTCGCCGGGCAGGGTGTCGCCGACGCGAAGGGCGTTGCTGCGGATGTGATCGGTCACCGCGCGCACCGCGCGGTCCACCAGGGATCCGGTCTCGGGGGCGACGCGCGGCGCGCCGGCGGTCAGGGTCGTCGTCAAGGTCAGTCCCCCTACGCAGCCAGCTGCCGGGCGCGGAAGTCCGTCGGCGAAACGCCGAACCGGCGGCCGAAGGCGCGCGAGAAGCTGGCGTTGTTCATATAGCCGCTCTCGTAGCCGATCGACGAGACGGGCAGATCGGTCGTCGCCAGCATTCGGCTGGCCTGAGTCAGGCGGCGTTCGGCGATGGCCTCGGCCACCGAACAGGCGAACATTTCGCGGAAGCCTCGGGTCAGCTTCTCCCGGTTCAGCCCGCAGAGGGCCGCGATCTGTTCCAGCGTCAGCTTCTCGTTCGAACGATCGTCGATCAGCTGGCGGGCGCGCACGATGCGCTCGCTGTCGGCGCGCGACAGGGCGCTGTCCATCGCCAGCGGGGTCAGGGCCCCGGAGTCCAGCGCGGCCCAGGTCTCGTAGACCAGCTCGATCCCCTTGGCCGCCAGATAGATTTCGCCGGCCTCGCCGCGCCGCTCGCTGTCGCGCATCGCCAGGACGATGGCGCGCAACTCGGCGGGCAGGTGGAAGGTCTGATGGGCGCCCGTGTCCGGCACTGTGCGCCCTTCGATCCGCGGAACGACAGCCGGGGCCAGCAGCAGCACGATGCGGCCACCCGGTTCGTCCGCCGCCAGCAGTTCACTCACCCGAGCGGCCCCGAAGATCGACAGGCTGGAGCAAGTGTGAATTGCGCCCAGTCCGAACACCACCGCAATGGCGTCCTGGGGGACGACAGCCGCCCCGACCCGGCCGCGGCCAAGCAGCACGGTCATTTCGTGAGAGACAACGACCTGCTGAAGCTCGCGCGTCGTTTCGATGCCGGTCGCCTGATCCATGGTGTCCTCCGCGCCCCTCTGCGGAGGCTGCATGAAAGAGGATGCACCTATCTGACAGGTCGCGCAATACCTGTCAGATAGGTTGACCTTTAGCGGCGTCTTCCGCCAGCGCTATCGCCCCCAACGGTCCCGCGCGGTCCGCCAGCGCAGGGGCTACGAGGAAATTCTCGATCGCATCCGTTATCCCGGGCGCAGCGCCGTAGCCTCCCAGGCTCTCTGTCAACGCCGCTCTCAATCGGGGCAGCAGGAACGGCTGGCCGCCGGCGACGCCGCCCCCCATAAGGATTCTCTGCGGCGCCATGGTCAGCGCCAGATTATGCAACAGCGCCCCCAAGGCATGCACGACCTCGTCCCAAGCCGGGTCAGCCGGGGTCAACCGATATGCGGGGATGCCGGCCTTCGCCTCGATCGCCGGGCCCGAGGCG
>Ga0164305_10000020_pt1 | contig 40082 bp, 37 predicted proteins | sample Whisoiple_237_MG_FD_110215 | JGI IMG/M metagenome (GOLD analysis project Ga0164305, IMG submission 110215) | Soil microbial communities amended with pyrogenic organic matter from upstate New York, USA - Whitman soil sample_237_MG | ecosystem: Environmental > Terrestrial > Soil > Agricultural...
CAGCGGCGCGGCCGCCAAACTGGCCGGATCCGCGCGGGCCGCGGCCGGGACGGGGGCCGCGCGGCCTCCGACGCCCCCGGCCGGCGGGCGAGGCCCCTGGTCGCCCACGCCCTCGCCTTCGAACGACAACCCCGCTCCGCGTCCCGGCGGCGCGGCCAGTCAGCCGCACGGACGAGCCGCCTCGCCTTCGCATGCGTCGCTCGTATCCGGGCCGGGCTTGAACCGGGTCGATCGCCCGGACGGAGACGACGCCTCCGCGATGGCCGGGCCGGCAACCGGGACAGGCGGCGCGACCTCGGCGCGGCCGACGCCGGGGTCCGTCGCCGCCGAAAAGGAGACGGCGCGCCGCGAATTCCATCGCGATGCGGGAAAGCCGGGCCCGGCGCCCGCGGGGCCGGGGAGCCAGTCAGCCGCCCTTCGCGCCTTCTTTGTCGCCAACGCCGGGCGCGGCTTGCTGCCGTCGTCCGAAACGAGCGGCGTCATAAATCCGAACCTCAGGACAGAGGAGGCCTGAATGCATCCCTTCTTCCGACCCCGCAGGCCGCTGGCCTCAGCCCCCGCTTCCACGCCCTACCAACGCGCGAGCCAGGTCTGGGACGACCGGATGGGCCTGTCGCTCGCCCACGCCCGTAACTGGCGCAGAATGGCGTTGGCAAACCTGATGTTCGCCGGCTTCCTCGGCGCGGGGTGGTGGGTCCAGGCCGAGCGGGCCGTGGTCAAACCCTTCGTCATCGAGGTCTCCGAACGGGGCGAGACGCAGCGGATCACCGCCGTCGACGGACGCTACGAACCGACCGAGGCCCAGGTGGCGCATGCGCTGGCCGGCTGGATCCGCGACGTCCGCTCCAAGTCGATCGATCCGATCGTGCTGCGGCAAAACTGGCTGCGGGCCTACGACCTGACGACGCCCCGGGCCGCCGGTTTCCTAAACGACTGGGCGCAGGCCCACGACCCTTTCGCCGAGGTTGGTCGGGAAGCCGTCAATGTCGAGGTGCTCAACGTCGTTCGGCGTTCGGACCGGACCTATGACCTGCAGTGGCGCGAGACGCGATTTGTGAATGGCCGCCAGGCCGGCGCCGAACGGTGGCGCGCCCTCATCACCACCAAACGCGAGCCGCCCCGCACGGAGGCCGAGCTGATGAAGAACCCCCTTGGACTGAAAATCGAGGACATCTCATGGACACCAGACGCATCCTGAGCCTGGCGGCGAGCGCAACGCTCGCAGCCTGTTCCACGACCCCGCAGCAGACCGGGCCGGGTGTCGGCGGCGGGGCGGATCCATCTGCCGGCGTCGCCCAGGTGATCGAGACAGCTCCCGACGAAACATCGACCACGGAGGTTCCGTACCTTCCGGCGGCGACGTCGCAACCGCCCGGTTCGCTCACCGCCGCTCCGGAGCGTGGCGGTCCGCCAGCCCCCGCCATGAGCGGCAGACGAGCCATCGCCGCAGCCAATACGGCCGCTCGGGCCCCATCCCGCGAGGACGACTTCGTGGGAGGAGTTCAGTTGTTTGCGTGGTCGCCGGGGCGCGTGTTCGAGGTTTGGGCAGCGCCGATGCGGGTCACGACCCTGAGCCTCGGAGCCGGCGAGGTGCTCGTAGCCAAGGCTGCGGGCGATACAGTTCGGTGGCAGATTGGCGAGGCTGTCTCGGGAGAGGGAGCAAGTCTGCGGACCCATGTGCTGCTCAAACCTCTCGAGCGCGGCCTCGAGACCAACCTGGTTCTGACTACGAACCGCCGTGTCTATCTGATCGATCTCAAGAGCGGCGCCGCCGACGCCTTCAACACGGCGATCGCATGGGACGTCGACGCCCTGTCGCCGGTTGTAATCCCCGTTGCGCCGGCCGGCCCCTCCGCCAGCCCGCTGGTGGCCCTGCCGGAGGGTCAGCTCGACGCCCGCTATCGCATAGAGCCGAGGGGTCGGCGGCCGCGTTGGACGCCGACCTCGGTGTTTAATGACGGGGTGCGCACCTTCATCACTTTCGCACCTGACCTGCAGAGGAGCGAGGCGCCCGTACTGTTCATCATCGGAGCGGACGGCCAGGCCAGGATCGTCAACTATCGGCAGGCAGGCGGTCTGTTCGTCGTCGACCTCCTGTTCGACCACGCGGAGCTGCGGCTGGGGGACCGCCGGCCGCAGGTCGTGGAGCTGGTCCGGGTTGGAGCCGCGCCATGACCGATCCCGATGAAGGCGTTGACGCGCCCGTGGCTCCAAAATCGCCGCCCCCCCTGATGGGCCGGGCGGACCGGCCAACGGCCGTGCGCTTGCGAGGCGGAGTTGTGCGCGCCGTCGTAGTCGGCGGGGCGATCCTCCTGTCGGGATCGCTGGCCTGGGCCTTCGTGGTTCAGCCCGAGCAGCGCGCGCAAGCCCGCGAACGGAAGGCCGAGGCGCGTGATGAGAGTGGGCGCGGGTCAGTGCGACCCGCCGAATCGGTGACCAGCCAGCCGGCCAGCTACGACCGGTTGCCGCCGCCGCGAGATTCTGTCGCTCGCGCAGAAGGCGCCGGCGAGACTCGCGCAGTGCGGAGGAGCCGCCAGCCAACGACCTACGAAGCGCCGGCGCCGGCCGCCCCATCGGCGAGACCCGGAGGGGCGGGGCCGCGCGATCTGGCGATGCGTTCCGGGCTGTTCTTCGGCGAGTCGTCAGCGTCAGCATCAGCGGCCGCAACGAGGCCGCCCGCTGTCGCCCCGGGGCGGACGGGCCGCGATGTCGGCGGCGTATACAACCCGCATGTCCTGGTCGGACCGTTGTCCCCCTTTGAACTCAAGGCCGGAGCCATTGTGCCGGCCGCGCTGCTGACCGCGGTGGATACAGGGCGGGAGGGACCAGTGGTGGCCATGGTTACGCAGAACGTCTTCGACTCTGTGACGGGGCGCTACCTGCTGCTGCCGCAAGGCACCCGGCTCATCGGAACCGCAGGCGGAGACGGAGTATATGGCGACCGGCGGGCATTCGTGACCTGGGAGCGGCTCATACTGCCGAACGGTCGAAGCATGCAGCTGTCCGAAGCCGGGGTGGACGGGCAGGGCGCTGTCGGCGTGCGGGGTCAACTTGATCGGCGGTTGCTGCCGCTGGCTGGAGCGGTGTTGCTGTCGGGGGCGATCACCGCCCTTGGCCAGGCGGCCCGCGACCATGGCCGAACCGACCACCGGTCCCTGGTCGGCGATGCAGGGGACGCAGCGGCGATTGAAGGCGCTCGGATTGGCGGGCGGCTGATCGACCGGGAGCTTGAGGTCCGGCCCTCAATCCGGCTGCGGACCGGGGCGCCCGTCTACGTTCTGATCACGCGTGATCTGATCCTGGAGCCGTACGCCTCATGAACCGGATTCTTCATTGCACGCTGGCGGCGATGGCGGTCGTGGCGGCGGCAGTCCTTGGGGATCTGGCGAATCGTCTGCCGTCGCTTGCCCTGATCAACGAGAGTCCAAGCTTGCCAAGGGGCCTGTATCTCCGCGATCCGGAGGATCGTCTCAGGCCCGGGTCAATCGTGGCCGTCCGGCAACCGCGATCGGCGCAACCCTACCTCGGAAGCCTCGGGATGCCGGGAAACACGCTTCTCCTCAAGCGGGTGGCGGCGGTTGGAGGGGAGCGCGTGTGCGCCTCCGGCGGGATCCTCGAAACGCCGCGGCGCAAGGTCAAGGCGCTTGCGACAGACCGGCGCGGTGCGGGTTTGGCGTCATGGAGCGGGTGCCGCCCTCTGGAAGACGACGAGGTTGTCCTGCTGGGAGACACGCCATCGAGTTTCGACAGCCGCTATTTCGGACCGGTGTCGCGCGGGCAGATAACGGGCGTCTATCTGAAGGTGATGACATGGTGAGACTCGCTGTCGTCGTCGCCGTTCTCGGAGCTTTCGGGTCTCAGGCGACCGCGCAGGACGTCAACTGGCTGGGCGCGGGCGGCGACCTTTTCGGCGCGGCGCCTCCGGCCGAAGCCGGGGTGCTGGATGCGCCGGTACGGACCGGGGTGGAGCCGCTGTCCCAGCCGTACCAGGCGCTGATCGACAAGGTGGCCGGGGAATACGGACTTGACCCGAAACTGCTCCACGCCCTGATCGCTACGGAAAGCGCCTACCAGCCCGGGGCCGTGTCGTCGGCGGGCGCTGGCGGCCTCACGCAGCTGATGCCCGAAACCGCACGAGCTCTCGGAGTTCGGGATCGCTTCGACCCGCTCGAAAATGTTCGCGGCGGAGCTGAATACCTGGCCCGGCAGATCCGGGATTTCAGAGATCTCAGGCTCGCACTGGCGGCCTACAACGCCGGCCCGGCCCGGGTGGCCCGGCTGGGCCGCGTACCGGAAATTCCCGAGACCCGGGCCTATGTTGAGTCAGTCATCTCATGCTTCCTGGCGCTGACGGCGGGGAGGACGGTGATCAACTCCCGTCAGTGTCGGGCAGAGGCGGCGCGGCCATGACCACAGAACACCGCGATGGAGGTCCGGAGGCGCTCCTGACCCGACGAGAAGCTTCCGAGTTTCTCGGTAATCTGGGCGTCAGGTTGAAGCCGGCGACCCTCGCCCGCCTCTGGTCGGGGGGATCGAAGGGCCCTCCGTGCCGTCACATCAGGTCACGCCCCTACTACCCACGCCACCTTCTGGAGGATTGGGCCATGAGCCAGATCGGCGAGGTCCGGACAGGCGCACCCGCAGCTTCGCAGGCGCGGCGCCATGACTGAGCAGATGCTGACTCGTGGTCTTCAGGGCTGGGTCGGTTCCGGCGACGCGGCAACGCCGGATGATCGCGAAGACCGGTTGCTATCGTGGCGGAGTGTGCGGGACATCGCGGGAATAAGCCGAACAACCGCCTGGCGCATGCAGCAGACCGGCGACTTCCCCAATCCCGTGCCGATTTCGGCGAACCGTGTCGGCTGGTGGGAGAGCGACCTGACCGCCTGGAAGGCTACGCGAAGAATGGCGAGCGGCGGGCGGCCAGGGCCTTACAGGCCGGCTGCTGGAATTCCAAAGGCGAGAGCGCTTTCGCCAAAACGGGATGTTGAGCCCCTTCCCGGGTTGGCGGGCGGGCCGACGATACTGACAGAACCGCGACCTGCGCGCCGGCGCAAGCGCTCCGACGCGGTGTCCCCCGATCAGATCGACTTCGGCTTCTGAGTGGCGCCATGCGGGGGACCGCCTGAACTGAAGTCGAAATATCGACCCTCTCGGCGTTGGCGTCCATGCCGCTCCACCCCGTGCGCGCGCAGGATTTCGCGCGTGAGATGCAAGCCCTGTCCGTATCCGTCCCGATCCCGGCGCTCCCTGGAAAACGGCTCCAACCCTTGGGCGAAACTGAGTGCGGCCCTGAAACCAACAGAGGGATTCCCGAAATCTGTTGCCTGCGCCTCAACGATCCAAACCGGTCACAGTATTACTGTCGTTGTTGCAGAGCGGAAATATAAGTCCTTATTATATCAGTGAAAGAAAAGTAACTATTGCCGGATTTGCAGTCGTGCGATTTGGGATTCGAAGCAATTTCGCCCGTAGGCGAGTTAGAGGACGCTCTCGTGAAGTCATTCAGAATTTTCCTCCTTGCAGGCGCCGGCCTCTGCATCACTGGTCCTGCATCGGCCCAGTCGGCCCCGCAGTCCCCTCCAGCGGTCCCGCAGCCGGCTCCGGCCAGGCCGACTTCGCCGGAGACCGCCGGGCCGGAGGCGTCGAAGGTGGAGGATGTCGTCGTCACCGGGCGGTCCACCGACGTTCGCACCTCGATTGATTCCATCAGCTACAGCCTCGCCGATGATTTGCAGGCCGCCACAGGCAGTCTCGCCGACGCCCTGCGGAACGTGCCTTCTGTCGACGTCGACCCCCAGGGCAATGTCTCCCTGAGAGGCGACGGAAACGTCACCATCCTCATCGATGGTCGACCGTCCGGAATTTTGAGCGGCGAGGGGAGGGCGCAGGCCATCCAGCAGATGCAGGCGAACCAGTTCTCGCGCGTAGAGGTGATGACAAACCCCTCCGCCGCCTACAGCCCCGAAGGCTCGGGCGGGGTGATCAATCTGATCTCCAGGCCAAACAGGCCGGCCGCCGGAGGACAGCGATCGGGCTCCGTGCGGGCCAACGTCGGCGACCACGGGCGCTGGAACGTCGGCGTCAGTGGCTCGCAGGTCCGGGACAAGCTGACTCTTTCGACGGATCTCGGAGTCAGGGCCGACCTTATAGAGCAGGAGGTCGCCCGCTATCGCCTGCGGCCGGATTCCGGAACAGGCCTGTTCGCGCCCTCCGTCCAGACGCAGGCGATCAGCGCGCGGTCGACCAGTCTCTTCGGGCGTCTCGGAGCCGAGTACAATCTTTCAGACCGGACGCAGGCGTCGCTTGAGGTGCGTGGAAGCAATTTCGATAACGAGGGCAGCTGGTCGGACGAATTTGAAGGGCGGAACGCCTCGGGCGTGGTCAACTCGGCCTACCTTCGGGATTCTGATGTCGAACAGGGCGCCAGCCAGGCGGGCGTGACGGCCCAGATCCTTCAGCGGTTCGACGGGGAAGGTCACGAGTGGACCAACGAGGTCCGGTTTGACGAGGGCGAGAACGGCATCCGGTTCGCCAGCGAGGTCAATCCCGTGGTCCCGGGCGGCCCGACCACCTATGAGACGGTCGACAACGGCAGCAGCTTCGGCATCATCGCCCTGACGAGCGCCTATGTTCGTCCGATGGGCGAGGCCGCCAAGCTCAGGCTGGGCTACGAACTCGAAATCCGCACGCCGGAGGTCTCCAACAGCGTCTCGCGGGGTGCGTCGGCAGCCGCCCAGACGCCCGTCGCAGGCCTGACCAACCGGTTCAAGGCGGAGCAGACAGTCAATGCCATCTATGCGACCTACGAGCGTCCGTTGACGTCGAAGCTCTCCGGCCAGTTCGGACTGAGGCTCGAACAGGCCGATATTCACACCAGTCAAATCACAACGGGGGCCACGTCGTCCCAGGACTATTTCCGCGCCTATCCGACCTTCCACCTTTCGTACCAGCTGAGCGACGCCCAGACGCTCCGGGGCAGCTATTCCCGGCGGATTCAGCGCCCGCAACCGGCGCAGCTCAATCCATTTGTGGCCTATGTCGACGCGCAAAACCTGCGCTCGGGGAACCCTGACCTTGAACCGCAAACGACGGATGCTTTTGAAGCGCTCTGGCAAATGCGCTCCGGGCAGACCTTCTACCAGGCCACCGCCTACTATCGCGACACCCAGGGCGCCTTCACGGAAGTCGCAACCATCATTGGCGGGGGCGTGCTCCTTGTTCGCCCTGAAAATCTGGGCGCACGGCGCGATATCGGCCTGGAGATTGTCGCCAATGGACGGCTCCTGCCGACCCTTCAATACAGCGCCAGTGTGAACGCCTATCGCCAGAAGATCGAAACCATCGGTCTGGCCGGGGCGGAGGACCGGTCCGGCACCCAGGTCTCGGGCCGGCTGAACCTGAACTGGGTGCCGAACGCGAAGGACTTTTTGCAGATTGGCGCGATTTGGAACGGCGACACCCTGCTGGCGCAAGGCGTGCGCGAGAGCGGCTCGTTGCTGAATCTCGGGTACCGGCGCAAGCTGACCGACACCCTCGCACTGCAGCTGACCGTTCGCGATCTGCTCGACGATTTCGGCGACGTCACTGTCTATGACACCCCGCAGTTCCGGGACCGAACGGTCCGTCAATTCGGCGGACGGGCGGGTTACATAGGTCTGACCTGGTCTCTCGGCTCCGGGCCCCGTCGTCAGCAGGATCCCCAGTTCGATTTCGGCGCTTCCCCGGCGGGTGGCTAGGGACAGCCGACCGCCCAAGGCGTGCGGCCTGCGCCGTCCGTTGCGCCGGGGGGAAAGTCCCATCGGCGTTCACCCCGGTGTCATGATTTTCGCGCCGCCCCGCCCGCATTCTTTCGCTCATTCGCTGTGAGGGAAAACCGTGATGAACCTGAAAGCCGCTGGCGCCTTGCGCGGGCCCGCCGCTCCCGTGTCCCGTCGAACGGTCATGAGTACAGGGACGGCCGCGGCCGTGATGACTGGCCTGCCGGAGGAGATGTCGCCGACCGTTCTTCGTGTCGGGGACCCCTTCCGGAGGTTCTCCCTTCTGAAACCCGGCACGCGCCGATACGTCGTCACGCGGGAAATGGAAGGCGCGGTCTCCGCGCTCGGGGTCATCACAAAGACGATCTCGTTCGAGCCTCACGCCGGTCGTCCCGCCGTCCACATCGTGCAGACCACGGAAGGCGGTTCGCGGGTCGTCTGGGACAGCTGGTTCGAGCCGGAGACGTTCCGGCCGCTGACACACGATCGTACAACCCGCAGGGGCGACGAGATCAAGGTCGAGGCCTTCGAGTTTTACGCCGATCGGGTGGCGGGCAGGCGCGATGTGGTCGACAACGCCAGCGCCGCCTTCGAACGCCTTACTGACGAGCCGGTCTTCAACTTTGAGGCGGATATGGAAACGCTTCAGCTTCTGCCCTGGACAGAGGGCTATTCAGTTTCCATTCCCTTCTACCATCCGGGCAGTCCGCGCCTCTCACGACATATCTTCCGGGTGAACCGGCGCGGCTCGCTGTCGTTGCCCGGCGGCGGGTCCCTCGATTGCTGGGAGGTGACGACCGATTACGGAAGGCCTGCCGAGGAAGCGACCCGCTTCCATGTCGCCTGCGAAGGCCAGGAGGTGGTCAAGGTCGTCACACCGGCTCCCGGGGGACGGGTCGTCAAGAGCTGGTTGTTGTGAGCCGGGGGCGGCGATTTCCCGCCGTGCTGACCGGCGCAGGTGAACGGTGGCGCGCGATACGACGCCCCGAGCCGCGTACGAATTCATGCCGGGATCAGATGGCGGTCAGATTTTCGTCAGCCCCCGGATGCGCGCCCCGGACTCATTTCCGGCGGCTGGGAACGGCCACGATATGGTCGGACAGACTCTGGTCGATCCTGCGGCCGACGGGCTGGGCGGCCGTGGTGCTGGCGATGCTGGCTCCCGCGGTTGCGATGAATTTCACCGCGGAGGTCCGGTGGACCCGGCCAGATTTTCTTGTTGCAGGCCTCGTCCTGCCCGGCGGCGCCGCGCTGTGCGAGCTATTCGCCTGGCGCGTTCGGAACGGCCGGGCCCGCATCGTCTTCGCGGCCGCGATCGTCGCGGCCGTCTGCCCGATCTGGATGTGGGCGGTCGCCTGAAGGTGAGCGACGACGAACAAGCATTTTGCGGACGGGTGTGCGGCGATCACGTCGCCGCCTGTTCTGGATCACAGAGCGAGGAGGTGAGGATGTTGAAGTGTTGGATTTCAGATCGGTCCGGCAGAAGCCCGGGACCGGGGAGTTCGGTTGACGCGAGCAGGGCCGCCGACCCGATCCGTCTGCGTCGGCGCGATTGCAGGCGGGCGACCGGGACGGCGCGCCTTGTATTGAGCCTTCGACGTCTTCTGGCGCTCATTTTGCCGGCTGCGGCGGTCCTCGCCCTGGTCTCTCCGGCCGTGGCCCGCGACGGCGTCGCCGAGGCTGAAGCCCCCGCAATCCAGATCCGCGCCTTCACCCTGGAGAGCGGGCTGAAGATCGTTCTGGCGCGCACGCCGACCGCGCCCGGCCAGCGGCCCTCGGTCTATGTCGGAGCCTATGCGGGATTTGGCCAGAACGATGAGCCGGCGGTCGGCGTCGCGCACTTTGTCGAGCATATAGCGGGCAACAGTGCGCCGGGCGTTGCCGCGCCCCCGGATCGCCCAGGCACTGAGTGGCTCAATGGCAACGCCATGACGAAGGCCAATCATCTCGTCTATCTGACGCTCGTATCGCCGGAAGGTCTCGAGCAGGCGACGTTCATGCGGCTCGCCACCCTCGGCGCCCTGCGGGTGGCCAGGTCGACGGTCGAAGCGCAACGGGCGCGAGTGCTGGATGAACTGCGCCAGGGTCAGTCATGGGCGGCCTGGTCGGCGTACAAGGCGGCCGACGCACTGGCGACGGGCTCACCGCCTGCGCTTGCGGTGGAGCTGACCACTGTTGAACAGGCCACGCCGGAAAGCCTCGCGGCGCTCCTGCGCAGGACCCATCAACCCTCCACCGGCGTACTGGTCCTCGCCGGCGACCTCGACCTGGACGAGGCCGAAGCCATCGCGCGTCGAAGCGCTGCCGCCCTCGGGCTCGACGCACCCCGACCCCCGGCGGAAGCCTTGCCGGCGCGCACCCCCGTCGAGCAAGGCTCCGCCCTGCTGGCGGAAGGGCGGCCGGGGAGCTTTACTGCAGGGGCGGCATACGCACAGCCCGATCACTTGCAGCCGGATTTCCCGGCCTTCATGGTTCTGGACCAGTTGCTGCTCGGCGGGCAGGACAACGCCAGCGACCCGGAAGACAACCGGCGGAGCGACGCCTCGGTTCTGGGCCGTCGACTCTCCGCCCGGCTCGGGGCCAGTGGCCTGTGGGACGGAAAGGTCAAGGGGGCGGGCGTCCCGATGGCGGCCGAAGGAGATCCGTCGCGGTATGTCATCGTCTTCAGCCTGCCCGGGGTCGAAACGCCCGGGCGCGTGGCTGAGGTCTTGCACGCATCCCTCGTGGACATCAGGCGCGAGGAACTGAGCGAGACCGGGATCGTTGCGGCCCGAACCGCGCTTGCAGCCTATTACCGGCGCGCGTTCGAGGATCCTAGCCACCGGTTCCTCGCCGATCATCTCGCGCGGTACGTCCGTGACGGGCGGGACCCGGCGGATGTTCTGAAGCTGCCGGAGCTGATTGAAGGTGTGGATGTCCAGGCCGTGCGGGGCATGCTCGATCGCACCCTGCTGGCGCAGACGCCGGCTGTAGCCGTGATCGTCCCCGCCGCGGAGCCCCCGGCGACACCTGTGGCGCCGTGATCAGGTTCCGCGGATCCTTGACCGGTCGCGCGTCTCTGTCCGACCCGGAGTGATCAGGGCGAAGGATCCGCGGGCAGCGACGTCGCCATACGACCGTGACGTCGCCGTTCCGGGATCCCGCGCGCCCTGAAATGCCGGGAAGTCGACCCGCGCGGGCGCGGCGGTCAGAAGCCGGGTTAGTCCCGGGTTTTGAGCGCGCCAGCCTGGTGGCGCTCTATCCAAATGTCCTGAACCGCCGGGGAACCATGGATGCGCCGCCCCGGTCACAGGCCGACTTCGGTATTCTGAATCGTAGCCGGTTTTTGTGATGATAGGCGCGAAGGGGAGGCGGCCGCGTCAGAGCTCGCCGACCGCCGGCGGGACGCGCCTCGCCCTGAGAATGGCTCCCGTGACGCAGCAACTGAAGAGGGCGCCTTCGAGGACGCCGGTGACGATGCGGCTGAGCCAGCCGTACTCATGCTCGCCGGTGAGCCGGCCGAGCTGATCGACGCTCAGACGCGTGTCAGGCAGGAGGTCGGCGAGATTGGCCAGGCTGGTGCCCATGAGCTGCCCTCCGGACAGGATGATGACACCTCCCGCCGCGGAGCCGATGGCGGTCGCGACGAGAAGCGCCCGGGGCCAGCCGGTGCGAGGAACGAGCATGGCCGAAATCGCCACCGCCAGCCCGACACAACCGCCGAGGAAGAGGCCCTCCAGGCCGCCTGTAACACCGGCAGGCGAGATCCCGAGGACCAGGCCGAGCGCGTCGAGCGCGAAGAATTTCACCCCGGCGCCGACCAGCAGCCCGCCCGCTGCGCCGCCTGTCAGGCTCCAGCCTGCGGCGTCACCGCGCCACCGTGTCATGAGCCCGACTCCCAGGCCGACCCCGGCGCCGCCGAGACTGCCGATAATCGCCGTCATCGCGACCAGAACCATGAAGGTCGACAGGGCTCCCGTGGTCTGCGCCAACGGGTCCGTAACGCCGACAAGGCCGTAGATCGCTCCCCCCAGAGCCCCGGCCATCGCCCCACCGGCCAGTCCGGCGCGACAGCTTGCAAGGGGCGGGAGTCTGGCCGGGTCAGGGCCTGTGGGCGCGATCTGCTCTTCGACCTCGCTCGCCTGGACCGGTCGTCTCGTTTCCTCGACGACGACGGGAGCGATGAATCTGTACCCGTACCTGTGCACGGTCTCGACGAACCGGGGCCGGCTGGCGTCGTCGCCGAGACACCGACGCAGCGTCTTGATCGTCTGTGTCAGGGCCTCATCGGTGACCGGCACCCCCTGCCAGACCTCGTCAATGAATCGGGATTTCTCAACCAGTTCCCCTGCGTGCGCGACGAGCAGGACAAGAACGTCAAGACAACGGTTGTTGACCTCGACCGCAATGCCGTCGCGAAGCAAGCGGCGGTCCCACGGCTGGAGTTCGAACGGGCCGAACCGGTAGTTGGGTCGCGCCGTTTTCATGCCGGCCAGCCCGGCCAGGGGCGGCGACCGGCCTTGTGACCGTTCCTCGCTGCAGAGCCGGGCGCGTGGCGGGCTTTCATGCTGGACATCATCATCATTGGACCGCGCAGGCGTTCATCGGCATCCATAGGAGGCGCCGGCCGGTTGCGCCAAACGGAAACAACGCGGGCCGCAACAGCAGGGTCCCGACCGGCCGCACCGCGTCCCCCGAGAGCATACATGAGCGCGACAGGGTCCTCGACGTTCCCCGGGCGGCGGCGAGCGTCTGTTCCCTGCTTCGGCCGCCCGAGGACCCCGCGGCATTGTAACTTGCTAAAGGTTAGCAACGAGATATCTAAATTATAGTAAGTTGTCAGCAGAACTGGTGGAGGGACGGTATCTTACCTGATTTTAACTTGATCTATGTGTCGCTCACTAACAATGCTCCACCTGTTCAGTTGGAGAATATTTATGCGAGTTCTTGTTGTGGTCGGTCTTCTGGCTATCTGCCTCGCCGGACCTGATTCCGCCCAATCCGTGAGTGATCAAAATTACCTCGGTCTCGCCCGTTGCATCGGTCTCACGCGCGGCGCCGGCGGCGACGCCACGGCCATGCAGGCGGCGCTTCGCCATGCCGGCGCCGGACGCCCCTTTCTTGTCGTTGAAAAGGGTCGCTCGCGTGAGCGCGACGCGTCCCTGAGCATGCACTGGGCTGGGGGCGAGGCGCGGGCGGCTCTTGAGAATGAGCGCGCCATCCTGTGCCCGGCGGTTTTCCGGGTGGCGAGTCTCTGATCGCCTCCGCTCTCCCGGCCAGCGCTGTTCGGGACGCTATACCGAAATCGCGGTATGGCGCTTTGGGGCAAACAGGAAACAATTCGGCGTCGAGTTCGGCGCGACAGCTCAAAGACGACGTGTGAGCTCCGGGACGGTCGCGCCGGCATGAATGCTCGATTGTAGCGTATCTAGAGGTCTGTCCTCGACGGAGCTTTGAAGGGGGCGGCGTGAGACTTCGAGCCTTGATAACGATTGATATCGACGCTGCCGATTTTGTGGATGCGGCCGACCATCAGAAGCGCATCGAATCGCTGATGGATCATCTGCGCAACTCCTATCCCGCGGTGGAATTGGTCTTCCGGGAGCGACGCCAGGCGCGGGGCGTCGGCCCATCCGCGGAACGGCGGGGACGAGCTCGCACGGCCCAGCCGACCGGGAAGCTGAAAACCTATGTCGATTGAGCGGAGAGGCATCCAGACGCCGGCCCGGTCCAGGCGTCGAAATACCGTGCTGTCCGCGCTTGAAACCTTCCGCCTGATCGATCCGGCCGTCACGTTGAACAGCCTTGTTGTGTTCCTTTACGTGGCCGAAAATGAAGGTCTGTGCGTGACCGAGCTCGCGCAGGTGTCGGGCCTGAGCAAACCCACGGCCTCACGGTGCGTCCGGTCGCTCGCCCCGCCGGGCAGTCGATGGGCCCTTCCGCCCGCCCTGGGGCTGGTTGAGGTCTGCAGGGAGGGCCCTTCGACAAACTCCAAGACGCTCAGACTGACGGTCGCCGGGCGGGCTTTATGCGCGCGGCTTGAGCGCCATATCGCTGAACAGCGCCCTATCCACGCCGAACCCTTCGTTACGCATGTCGGGTCGGGGGCGGAAGGCCAACCGCCTGAATCCTGTAGCGCCGCCTGAGCTGTCCGCAGCGCTCCTGCGCGCTGTGAGATGGCAGCCGGTGCTGACACGGAGCCAGTTGCGTCGCAGCAACAACTTAGTAAACCGCTAAGTAACGCATAGTAAAGTTGTTACAATATTGGAATTGTGACGCCTTTGCACCAAATGACAAAACTATGCCATTTGAGTGACACAAATCGTTTTAGTGAACATCGGGTGTGTGTATTGGGCGGTTCGACCTATTTCACTCACCAGCTCACAGGGGCGCCCGAATGGCTGCTACTAAAACCCGCCTGCTTACCAGTTCCATCCTGTTCGGAACCGTATCCGCCCTTGCGGCGGCGTTCATTGCGCCGGTTGCCGCCCATGCGCAAACGGCCCAGGAAAAACCCACGCAGCTCCCGCCCGTCGAAGCCACCTCGCAGCTGGAGGAGGTGGTCGTCACCGGATCGCGTCTGCGCCGGGACCCGACGAACTCTCCAACCCCCCTGATCCAGGTTACCCGTGAAGAACTGCTGACGACCGGCCAATCGACGGTGATCGATTATCTGGCGACGATCCCGGCGCTTTCGAACTCGCAGGTGCCGTCGGACACGACCGGCACCGGGCTGAACGACGGCGGTCTGTCCCTGGCCAACCTTCGCTCTCTGGGCACGGGTCGCACCCTGACCCTTGTCGACGGTCGCAGACAGGTCGGATCAAACGGCGGGTCGCTCGCTGTCGACGTCGACACCATTCCGCGGCTCCTGATTGAAAACATCGAGATCGTGACCGGAGGCGCTTCCTCCGTCTACGGTGCGGACGCCGTGTCCGGGGTGCTCAACTTCAACCTCCGGCGGGACTTCGAGGGTCTCGAGATCGACGCCAACTACGGCATGATCAACCAGAATGGTGAAGCCAACAAACGTATTTCGATGCTCGCCGGCGCCAATCTGCTGGATGATCGTCTGAACATCTATGCGTTCGGCGAATACGAGGCTCTCGACGAACTCCGCGCTGACGATCTGGATTGGGTTCGCACATCCTACACCCTGACCGGCGTCGACGCCGATCCGACCAACCCGGCGATCGGCCCCGCTTCCGACGGGATTATCGACGCCCGCGTGTTCAGCAATGTCCGCACCCTGCAGCGCTTGCGCTGGGGCGTGGTCAACCTCGCCAACAACCAGCCGGCCAGCGCGCTCAATGATCCCGATGTACCGTTCAACCTCTGCGGAACGGCGAACACGGCCCCCAGCGCCGCCAACACGACGAACGTAAACTGCACGGCGCCCAACCCCGGATACAGTTACGTTTTCGACGGAACCGCAGCGCGTCTCGCCAACTTCGGCACCCGGATCGGCACGGGCCTCAGTCGCGTGCTCAACATCGGCGGAGACGGCGAGCCGGCCTCCGAGTACGCGCAGTACACCCTGTTCCCGGAGTCGACGTCCAAGCGTTTCCAGGCCGGCGCCAACTTCGCGGTCACGGACCACATCACGGCAAGGCTTGAGGCCAAATACGTCTCCGAGGACACATTCGACGTAGGTCAGCCGACCTTCTTCGACATCTTCATCAACAACAATCGCCCGGCAAGCCAGGTCAGCCAGATTCTGGGCTCCTCCCAGTTCAACATCCGGCTGAGCGACAACGCATTCATCCCTGCGAACCTGCGCTCGGCGATCGAAAACAATCGTATCGCCCTCTACACCCAGCCGACCAACACGAGTCCCGGAGCGCCAGTGGTCGTTGCGGGCGTCGCACAGACCGCCCCGGCTCCCTATGCCCGCAGCGCCCTGCGGGGGCCCGACCGTTCGCAATCGAACACGCGCGAACTGACGCGTTATGTCGCATCGCTGGAAGGCGAGTTCGACAACCTGCTGTTTGTCGACAATGTCCGTTGGGACCTGGGCTACACCTATGGCGAGGTTGATATCACAAACCGCGAACGCGGCGTGGACACCGAGCGGATGGCCTTTGCGGCCGACGCCGTGGTCGATACGGCCGGCGTGGTGCGGGGCCGACCGGGTGAAATCGTCTGTCGCGTCCAACTCCTCAGCGCCAGCGGCGTGCCGCTGCGCTCGGTCAACCCCGTCACGGGCGCAGTCATCAACCCCGGCATCCAGGACGCCGTGAGGGGTGGCGATCTGCGGTCCAGCGCAACGGGTCAGAAGGCGATCGACTCCTGCACGCCGCTCAACGTTTTCGGCGCGGGGAACCAGAGCGCGGAAGCCCTGAACTATATCTACGCCGAGGTCGGCGTTGCCGAGCGCAATGAACAGGAACAGGCGATCGCGAGCATCGCAGGGGAGCTCTGGGATTTCACCGGCGCAGGCCCCATCGGTCTGGCGCTCGGAGCGGAATATCGTCGTGAATACACGGAGGGCACGGGGCGGGCCCGCGAAACTGGCGACCGTCTGCTATTCCTCAACACCAGCCCTGATTTCCCGGGAGCTCAATACGAGTCGGAAGAGCTGTTCGCCGAGGTCTCACTTCCCCTGATCCGTGACAGCTGGCTGGGCGAATACGCCGAGCTCAGCGGGTCGTATCGCTACTTCGACTACACGACGACGGGCCACGGCGACGTCTACGGCGTGAACCTCATCTATCGGCCCATTCGGGACATAACGTTCAAGTCGAGCTTCAACACTTCGTTCCGTGCCCCGAACCTTGGCGAAAACTTCGGGCCCCAAGGCCAGACATTCGCGAACTTCAGTTCGACCGATCCCTGCACCACGGCCAATATCAACGCTTCGGCCAACATCCAGTTTCGGGCGAATCGCATTGCAAACTGCACGCAACTTGCCCAGGCCAAGGGGCTGACATTCGACTTCGCGGGCGCCACCGGAACGAACACCGATGACTTCAATCCGGCCTACGGGACGGGCGGCACGGCCGGCGTGGACGGCGGCAACCCCTTCCTCCGGCCCGAGACCTCGGAGAGCTTCACCTTCTCCACAGTCCTGCAGCCGCGGTTCATCCCTAATTTCACGCTCGCGCTCGACTATTTCGACATCAAGATCGACGACGTGATTGCAACGGTCTCGGCCCAGGTCGCGGCGGACAACTGTGTCAACGGCCCGACTCTGAATACGGCCGCCTGCCAGACCATCATCCGCAACAACCCGTCCATACCCTTCGGCATCGGCGCACCGGTCGGCGACCCGATTGGCGGGTTCATCCAGGGGTCCATCAACTACGCCAAGCGGACGACGCGGGGCCTCGACTTCATTGGCAACTACCGGCTCGACACAGCCGACCTGTTCGGTCGTGATCTCGGACGGCTGGACTACCGACTGAACGGCACCTGGCTCCTGGAGCAGAAGAACTTCAACGATGCCAGCAATCCCGCCAACTTTACGGCGCTGGACAGCACGATCTACTATCCGAGAGTGCGTCTGACCTCGTCCCTGACATGGTCGCCCAACGATATCTGGAGCGTGAACTGGACGATGGACTGGCAGACGTCGCAGGACAATGCCAGCAATCTGCGGGACTACGCCGCTAGCGGCAACGTCGACGCGCGCGAGCCGCAGAACATCCATACGGGCAACTTCGCCCGTCATGATTTCACGGTCCGCTACAGGGTGCGGGATGACCTCGCCATGCGGGTGGGCGTCGTCAATGCGTTCGATGCCGAGCAGGCCCGCTATCTGGGATCGACGCTCTACTCGAACTTCGACCCCTACGGCACCCGCTTCTTCATCGGCTTGAACTATCGGCCGTACTGACCCCTCAACACTACCGGCAAGGGCCCCCGTCGCACGCGGCGGGGGCCTTTTCCATGAGACAGGTGACTCGAAACGAATGGACCGTTTCACCGGGCCGGACCGCGCTCCGGTCGCGCCGCGGCCGGCGGCCGGGCAGGCCGCGGGTTTGGGCCAGGCGGACTCGTCAACGCCGGGATGGCGGGCGTCGGCGCAGACGCCCGCGGCGCAAGATGGAACGACGGCGAGGCCCGGAGGCCCTTGTCTAGAGCGGCTCGACAGCGCCCGACCGGGCGGCGGCCTCGATAGCCTCGCGCAAGACCGCGGGGGCGATGAAATCGAATTGGGCGATGAGGTCCTCAAGTGAGAACCGGTCGCGGGCCGCGCACCATTCGAATGCGATCTGCACATCCGGCGCGGCGGCGGGAAAGCGGCCGGACCCCCGTCGGTAATTGGTCAGCGGTTTGCGATGGGGCAGCGAGAAGTCGGCCGGCCGGGGGACAAGGCGTTCCTGCGCCATCTTCACCTCCTGGAGAAAGGATGGGCTTGTGATCAGGTCCGCAAGGATGGTCCCAAGAGCTCGGAGGTGGCGCTGGAGCGCGGCTCCATCCTCGGGGTCGGACGCCGGCAGATAATCCCGGAACGCCGGAACCTGCATCGCCGCGTTCTGGATCAGCCCCATCAGCGATCCGCCGTGCAACGGGGTGACTGAATAGGTGACGTGCAGGGAGGCCGAATCGACGGCGACCGCGTCGTGGAAGCGCCCGCGGGGAAGGTAGAGAACATCTCCGGGACGCATCGTCACCTCAAACGCAAGCGGTCCGCGGACGCGCTCGAGCCAGCCCCGGACATCGCCGTCGTCCGCAGGAAGATCAACGGGTCGGTCGAGTTGTGTTTCGTAAATCCGCCAGACCTTCTCGCCTTCGGTCTGCACCGCAAAGACGTCGTGCGGGTCGTAGTGCGGGCCGAACGCCTGGACGCCCTGGAAGGAGCAATAGACATTGGCTCCGACATGGGCGGCGAATTCGCGGCTGAGCGCGGTCGCTGTCTCGGAGATCGGACCATGCAGGGTCTGGACCTCGTTGGCGACGAGGCTGGCTCCGGACGACAGGAATACCTCGACCCGGGCCGGCGACGGCCGCAGGAGGGTTTCGCCTGCAAACCGCACCTCGCGGCAATATTCCGAAGGCGCAACCGCCTCGCGGTCCTGAAGCAGCCGCAGGGTGCTGGCGGTCCAGTGATCGGTCTGTGAAAGCAGGCGATTGAACCCTCGCCAATCCAGCATCGCACGCCTTTGTCCCGACCCCTGCGAAGGCAGGTGCAGGGGCGCGCGTCCCAGATGCCGGGTTCGGAACGCCTCGACTGACAAGGGCGCGAGAAGCTCGTCCAATGTCATCTCGGGAACCCGCTAGCGAGGCTCGAGTCGTTCGCCGGCGGCCGACGCGGGCCTCCCCGGCCATCCCCTGGGACGCCGTCATTCATCGGCGGCGGCGGATGCGCCCGCGGCGTGCAGGGCGTAGGTGTAGCCGGCGCCCCGCACAGCCTGGATCGTGTCGTAGGGCAGGCCCGCCTGGATCATCTTCCTTCGAAGTTTGGCGATGGTCCCCCGGAATTGAAGATCGGTTTCAACGGGTGAGCGGGTCGCCTCCGCCACAGTGCGGGCGGTCATTACCGCGGGTCCATTCCTGAGCAGGTCGAGTAGAACCACCTGTCTGCGACTGACGGGAACCCGCACCCCGGTCGGCCCCCACAGGGAGAGCGTTTCAGGGTCGACGTGGAACTCCCGGCCTGGCCCGTCAGGACGACCTGCGTCCGGCGCAGGGGGTGGCCTATGGGTGCGCCTGACAAGCGCGCGGGTCCTCGCCACCAGCGCGCGGGCGTCGAGCGGCAGGCTCATCAGATCGTCGGCCCCCATTTCCAGGGCGATGATCCGATCCATGGGATCCGCCTGGGCGGCGATCGCAATCAATGGCAATCCGGTGCGTCTGGCCAGCTCGTAGCAAAGATTCAGGTCGTACTGACCGGGTGTGCTGCAGTCCGCCGTGACGACGTCGAAATCGCCCTCGGACAAGGCGAGGGTCGCGGCCTCAAGGTCCGCCGCCGTTGCGCTGCCGATTTCATGGGCGTCGAAAGCATCCGCCATCGTCCGCGCGGTGTTCGGATCGGAGCTGACAATCAGCGCTGTGATCCTTGCCCGCTGCGGGAGAGTTTTAGGTTGTGTCATGCTGCTGACATGCGCGCCGCCATTGGAGCCGGCCCAGGCCAGCCAGAGGCCCAGCATCACCATCCTCGCGGCCGGCGACATACCGGAATGCAGGGATAGCGCCAGCGGCAGCTCTGTAACAAACAGGACATCCGCACCGAGTTGTGTCCAGAGGAGCGTTGAGATGACGGCCGTACCGGTAGAGCTTGTCGCAAACAGGCCGGCAGGTTTGTCGTTCGACAGCGAGGTGTTGATCATCAGCGATGATTTCGACGCTTCCGAGCCCCTGGCCGAGCTGCTGCAGTCAGCCGGATATCAAGCCCTCTTCACCGGGCCCTCGGGCGCTGAACGTGTGGTCCAGTCACGGGCGTTCAGAATCGTCGTTGTCGACGGGGTCTTCACAGCCGTCGGTGCGGCGGGGATATGCGCCCGCCTGTGGAATCTATCCGCGGCGCCGCTGCTTGTGATCTCGCCGATCTCGGATCGCATCGAGAAGATCGTGGCGCTGGAAGCAGGGGCGGACGACCATCTTGTCCGTCCGTTCCATGATCGTGAACTGATCGCCAAGGTGCGCGCGCTTGTACGCCGTTCCCACCGTCGCACCTTTGAAGTCAAACGCGACGGCCGGATCAGGGGTTCTCTAAACCTTGTCGGGATGACGTTGACAGGCCCCGAAAAAGTGGTCGCCCTCACGCCTGCGCAGGGGGCGCTGGCCTACGCGCTGGCTGCGGAACCCTCCGCAATCCTCACGGTGGAAGCGGCCAATGCGCAGGCTGGCTGTGAAGGCATGAGCGCCGCCAGTCTGCGAACCTCGATAGCCCGCCTGCGCGTCAAGCTGCAGGAGGCCGGCTTCCCTGAACCCGGCATTATCTGCGTCAGATCGCGCGGTTATTCGCTGTCTTCCGGCATCGAGATCGAATGCACTGCCGGCGGCGCGATGGCCCCTCGCAAACCCGACTGAAGGCTGCGCCGGCAAACCAGGTCCGGGCGCCGCCGCTGTAACGTTTGCAAAACTGCAAGTATTCAACTTGTGGCCGTTTAACAACGGTGCATTCCCGAGTCGCAATCCCGCCTTTTTTTGTGCCACCGAACCGCGGGAATTATGTTTGCATCTTCGTATTCATTGTCGACGGATGTCTCCTAGCTGCGGCTGGACGACGTCAGACCTGTCGGCTTGCGCCCGTATGCAGGAGTTTTACGAATGCGGTCCAAGACTTTCCGATCCGCCCTTCTCGCGACCTCGATCATTGGAACCTCGTTGCTTGCAACAGCGCCGGCGCTGGCCCAACAAGCCGCCCCTCAGCAGCCGCAGCCGCAAGCGACGGATCTGGATGAGATTGTCGTCACAGGATCGCGCATCCGCCGTGACCCAACGAACTCGCCTACGCCGCTCATCCAGGTCGCCCGGGAGGATCTCCTGACGACCGGTCAGACGACCGTCATCGACTACCTGGCGACCATTCCGGCCCTCTCCAACTCGGTGGTGCCGTCCGACACGACGGGCACCGGCCTGAACGACGGCGGGCTTTCGCTTCCCAATCTGAGAAGTCTCGGGGCCAATCGCACCCTCACCCTCGTCGATGGACGCCGCCATGTCGGCTCCAGCGGCGGCCAGCTGTCGGTGGACATCGACACCATTCCCCGCCTGCTCATCCAGAATATCGAGATCGTGACCGGCGGCGCGGCCTCGGTCTACGGCGCCGACGCTGTCTCCGGCGTGCTCAACTTCATCCTGCGCAAGGACTTCGAAGGCCTGGAGATCGACGCCAACTACGGCATGATCAACCAGAACGGCGAGGCCAACAAACGTGTCTCGGTGCTGGCGGGCGCAAACCTTCTGGACAACCGGTTGAACATCTACGCCCACGGCGAATACGAACAGGTGGACGAGGTTACCTCTCTTGATATCGACTGGATCCGCAATGCGCCGATCCGGATCGGAACAGACGCCGACCCCACCTCCGCGCGTATCGACGGGCGCTTTGACAGCCGGATTTTCGAGGGCGTGCGACGGATCGACCTTCCGCGCTGGGGCCACACCACCCTGGCGAACGTCCAGCAGCCCAGCCCACTGAACGACCCTGACGTCCCGTATGAGGATTGTTTCTCCGGCACCGGCGCCGCATTTGGTTTCTCATACGCAGCCAACTGCTTTGGCGTGACGCCCGGCAAGACCTACTGGTACGACGGGACCACGGCGCGCTTGGCCGACTTTGGCGTAAGGCTCGGTGAAACCGGAGCCAACCGTCCCTACAACTACGGAGGCGATGGAGAGAATCCTGCGACCTTCGCGACCGGTTCGCGCGTGCCGCGGTCCGAGTCGCAGCGCTACCAGGTCGGAGCGACCTTCTCGCTCACGGATGCAGTCAAGCTTTACGGTGAGGCGAAATACGTCACCGAGGACACCTACGACCTCTCGCAACCGACCTTCTACGATATCGATCTTGTCAATTCCTACGGATCGCAGTTCGCCAACCCCGTCTACAACGTGGCCAACTTCGACCTTCGCTGGTCTGACAACGCCTTCCTGCCGGCCAATGTCAGGGAAGCGATCCGCACAAACCTTGTGACGCCCTACGCCCAGCCCGGCAACACCACTCCCGGAGCCCCGCTGGCGCCGTTCGTGGTCCAGAACGCCCGGCACAGCATGTTCGGACCTGACCGCACCCAGGATAACACCCGGGTGCTCGAGCGCTATGTCGCCGGCGCCCGCGGCACGCATGACGGTTTCGGATTCATCCGCAATGTCGCCTGGGATATCGGTTACACCTATGGCGAAGTGACAGTCGAAAACCGCGAGCGCGCCACGGACAGCCAACGTGTTGCTCTCGCGGCCGACGCGGTTGTGGACACCGCGGGCGAAGTGAATGGACGTCCGGGTGAAATCGTCTGCCGGGTGCAACTGCTGAACGCGAGGGGCGTGCCGCACGGAAATCTGGACCAGTCTCCGGGCGGGCCCGGGGATCTGCGCGACAGCCAGTATGGACGGGACTCCATTCGCGAATGCGTCCCGCTCAACGTGTTCGGCAAGGGCAACCAGAGCGCCGGAGCCCTGGCCTACATCGACGCCGCCATCAACGTCCGGGAGCGCAACGAACAGGAACAGGCGCTGGGTTCGGTCTCCGCCGAACTCTGGGACTTCTGGGGCGCGGGCCGAATCGGAGTGGCGATCGGCGCCGAACATCGCCGTGAAGCCACCGAAGCCGTCGGCCGCGACCGCGACACTGCCGGCCGCCCCTTGCTGTTCCTGAACACCGGCGCCGATTTCCCGCTCGCGGAATACACAAGCGACGAGGTGTTCGCCGAATTGTCGCTGCCGCTGTTCCGGGACAGCATCCTCGGAGACTATGCGGAACTGAGCGGCTCCTACAGGTACGCCGACTACAGCACCGTCGGGAACGTGGATGTCTACGGGGTCAATTTCGTCTATCGGCCGATCGCAGATATTGCGATCAAGACCAGCTACAACACATCGGTTCGAGTGCCGGACCTGGGCGAGAATTTCTCCCCGTTCTCCCAGAGCTTCGCCAACGGGTTCATTGACCCCTGCGCCACGCTCGAGATCGCAGCCCAAGGCAGCCAGGTCCGGGCAAACCGGATCGCAAACTGCACTGCGCTGGCCCAGCAGAAGGGACTGTCGTTCGACTTCGCCGGCGCCACGGCGACCAACGCTGACGATTTCCGCCCGAACTACCAGAGCGGCATCGCCGGCGTGCAGGGAGGCAATCCCTTCCTGACGCCGGAGGAATCCAACAGCTTCACCTTCTCGACGGTGCTGAAGCCGCGATTCATTCCCAACTTCTCGCTCGTGCTGGATTACTACGAGATCCAGATCGAGAAGGTGATCGCCTCCGTCACGGCACAGACCGCCGCCGACAACTGCGTCAGCGGCACGTCTCCGAATGCTGCGGCGTGCGCGACGATCTTCCGTAATGACCCCAATGCGCCCTTTGCGATCGGCGGCCCGGTCGGCGACCCCATCGGCGGCTTCATCGAAGGGTCGGTCAACTACGCCAAGCTCGAAACGCGGGGACTCGATTTCACGGCCCGGTATTCGCTCGACCTCCAGGAAGCGTTCGGGCGGTCATGGGGACAGCTGGACTATTCTCTCGGTGGGCTCTGGCTCATCGATCAGAAGGAGTTCCTCAACATCGACGTGCCCGAGGAGGCCACCGAGCTTTCCAGCACGCTCTTCTATCCCCGCGTGCGGTTTACGTCGTCCCTGACCTGGTCTCCCAGCGAAATCTGGAGTGTCAACTGGACGGCCGACTGGCAGACCTCCCAGGACATTCTCCAGGTCCGCGATCTCGTGGCGAACGCCGACAGCAGGAATTTCGAGGAGTTCTCGACCGGCAACTTCACCCGTCACGACTTCACGGTTCGCTGGAACGTGCGGGACAACCTGTCCATGAGGGCGGGGGTTGTGAATGCGTTCGACGCCGAGCAGGCGCCGCAGCTCGCCACGACCCTGTACTCGAACTTCGATCCTTACGGCCGCCGGTTCTTCATCGGTCTGAACTACCGGCCGTTCTGACGAGCTACGGGGCGGCGGGATCAAATCTTCCGTCGCCCCGATATCGTTTGCAGTCCTGCAAATGTGCGCGCTATTACAGGAACTTAACTTGCAGTAGTGAGACTATCAGTGGCCTAGGTTATGCGCGGGGGTTGGCGCGCGGACTTGATGGCGGCGATGATCAGTACAGTCCTTGAGGGTACGGCCGGAACGCTGCTGCGGATGGCCGAAGCGCGGTCCGATCAGGACCTTATGTCCGAGATCGCTCGCTACCTGGCCCAGTTCGGTTTCTCGGCATTCGTGCTCACACGCCTTTCCCGGTCGCAGGGTGCTGACCCGGACATCCTGCTGGACGGCTGGCCCCAAGGGTGGGCAGACCGATACGCTGAGGCCGGCCACTACAAATATGATCCCGTCGCCAAGCACTGTATGGACGCGTCGGATGTATTTTCGTGGGACGAAATCCCACCGCCTCTTCTCGATGATGTCCGCGCCCGGTCGATCCCGCACGAAGCCGCCGAGTTTGCGCTGAAAGATGGCGTGTGCGTGCCCATGCCGGCGGCGCTGGGCGTTGGGGGAATGTCGCTGGCTGGCGATCGCATCGAATACGCTCCGGGTCTCAAGGGCGCTGTGCGTCTTCTGGCTAGTTTTGCGTTCCAGACTTTCGAGACCTTGCCTGTCAAGAGTCGGAAATCGCCCCTGACGGCGCGGGAGATCGACGTCCTCCACTGGATTGCGGCCGGCAAGACCGTGAGGGATATCGGCGAAATTCTCGTAATCTCCGACCACACGGTCGGCGAACACCTCAAGAACGTCAGGCGGAAGCTGGGGACCACCAACGGCGCCCATTCGGTCGTGCGCGCACTGCAACTCGGGCTGCTGCAACTCTAGCCATACCGTGAAGCAGGTATGGCGGTCGAGCTCCGAGGCGCTGCACCCTGACCCGGCTCTCCAACACTCGGTCAGGCGGTCTTGCATGGGTCTGAAAGCGACGACTACGCCGCAATGGCGTGGCCCTGACGGCTCGGCTCCATCCGGGACCGCCGCGGCGGGATTACGTTCTGCCGCGGCCCCGGGGGGCGGCGCCGCTCGCACCACCGACCGCGGCCGGGGCCGATAGGGTGGATTCCTGCGACCTCAGGCCCGGGCCGACTGTCAATCACGCGAGCCGGCGCCGGAGCAGCGTCTTGCAGGCGCTCGAAATGTTTCGGTCGCAGGACGCAGGGGCCCGTATCTCGGTGGTCCTCGCCTTCCTTTACCTGTGTGAAAACGAGGGCCTGTGCATCAGCGAGCTTGCCGCCGTTGCAGACCTGACGATGGCTACCGCCTCGCGAGCCGCCCGCTCGCTTCTCGCGCCTGGCGCCAAGGGCGCGCTCGCGCCGGCCCTCGGCCTTGCGGAGTTGCGACCACAGGGTAAAACACACGCGCTTTTCCTGACGAAACAAGGGCACGCACTTCGTGCCGGGCTGGATCGAACCATTGCTGCGGCGGTTCTGATCGGTTGAGGTGCGACCTGGCCTAGGTGGGGCCGACGGGCCGTTCCGGCCGAACAGCGTCAGCTCCGCATGATGGCCGGGCGGACTCCCGCCTACCCCCTGATTGCGGGGGTTTTTCTGCGCCCCGTTCCGTGCATGAATCCGCTGACGCCGGATGGAACCCCGGCGTTCATTGCCCACCCCAGGGTCGTGCGCGGCCCGACCAATCCCCCCGAGCGGTCGGGCCGCTTCACTTCACAGCTGCGGTAACCATGCCGCCGCGATGAGGTCGGATATCATCTTGGACCTCTGCCCGGACAACCAGACCTCAGGCGTCCTCCTGACCTCCGACCGCCGCCACGGCATGCGGCGCGCAACCGCAATCCGCCGCGGCGTGGTTCCCAGGGTCAAGGCATGAAGCGGGCTGGACCAGGACCCCTGGCGGTGAAGACCTGGGTCCTCGGGGCCGGAGGTGCGGTGGCGGCCGCACTCGCCTCTTCAGTGGCGCCTGGCGCCTATGTTCACAGTTGCGCCGAGATCGAGGATCCGGGTCCCTGCATCCAGGTCGCGGGCGGTTACCCCTTCCCGTTTGTAGTGGATCACCACCTGTCACCCGCCAACCGGGTGGATCTGTTCTCTGCGATGACGGGTGAGGGCTTTTTCGTCTGGCCGCCGTTCGCTGCGGATGTGATCTTCTACGCCGGGTTCATCGCGCTCTGCTTCATCTTTGTCAGGAGCCTCGACCGCCGGCCGGGACAGTGACCCGGTCCCGGCGAGCCGGACGTCGCGCCACCGCCTGGCGCCGCCCCGCCGGGGCGGGTGGGCGGGTGCAAGCCGGGCGCGGGCGGCCGCATCGCAGAATATCGAACGGCGGGGCAGGGGCGCGCCCGGCCGGGCCTGCCCGAGGGGGGCCCGCTGCGCCGGCCAACCGCTCAGCGCGTCAACCGCCCCGGTGCGCCGAAGCTGGCGACCGTTGGCCCACAATCTCCAGAAGCAGTGACTCCCATGCTTCCAGGGCGCGGCGCTTTTCAGGGAGGTAGTCATTTACGTCATAGAAGATCGAGGAGACCGCGGCCCCGCCGCCCGCGTCCGACCCGTGGCCCAAGACCTGCGATCGGACATGCGGCGGCACCCCGAGCCGTTCGGAGGTAAGAGCGGTCGCCCCGGTCCGGCGCAGATCGTGGATGTGGGCGCCCTGCACGTTGATGCAGGTGCGCAGCTTGGCCATGGCGTGCGTCAGCGACAACGGTTTGATGGCTTCGCTCCTGTCGCGAGGGGACGGGAACACCACCGGCGGCTGGGTCTCGCTCTCGCCTTTCGCCAGCGACAATGCCTCCTGGATGAGGGAAATCGCGTGCGGCGGGAGGGCGACCTGAAGCGGTTTGTTTCCCTTCATCCGCTCGGGCGGTACGAGCCAGGTGGCGGTCGCGAAATTCAGCTCGTCGACCCGCATTCCCGCCACCTCGGCCCTGCGGTTCAGCAGGATGGCGCAGAGCTGGATGGCGATGGCTACCGGGCGGCTCACATGCACCGCCTCGCCATCTGCGTTTTTCAGGTTGGTCGGATCCTGCAGGAGCCGCCACAGCCGCTTCAGTTCGTCGTCCGCCCAGACCCGCCGCCGGGGCATCGAATGGTGAAAAGGAGCGAAGCCCATCGCCGGGTTACTGGTGACAAGCTCTTCAGCGATCGCCCAGTTCAGCGCTTGACGAACGATCGCATGCACGCGGTTCGTCTGTGCGCCGATGCCTTTCGCGATCATGCCGCGAAGCAACGCCTTGATCTCGGCGCGGTTGACGTCCCCGATCGCAAGGCCGCCCAGGCGGGGGCGAATATGGCGAACGGTCAGGTCCTTCTCGAAAGCGATCGTTTGGGGTCGCTTGCGCTTGAGTTTCGGCTTCCACTCTCCGACCTCGCACGCCGTCTCATAGGCGTCCAGCAGGTCGCCAAAGGTTCTGATTGCCTGCGCCTTTTCGGCAGCCTTGGCGGCCGCTGACCGCGCGGCGGGTTCGTCGCCGCCAGCGATCTGCTCCTTCAGTCGCCAAGCCTCGATCCGCGCAGCCTTCAGATCCATGAAGCGGGGGTCTCCGAATTTGAACCTCGGCTGGCCCCCGTTTCTGGAACGATACCGAAGCATCCATGCGCTCGGACCCCTGTCCGTGACTCGCAAACACAGGCCGGGGGTGGCCCGATCCCACCATTCCCAACGCGTGCCAGGCGGGGCTTTTGCGGTGCAAACCTTGGCGTGCGTCAGGTTGACTATAGGCATGCCGCTCCTCCTGTTCCCGCTATGTACCAGTTTCGAGCATTGTTTGACACCCTCGGACATATCCAAATGCCCGTCGATACTGGATTAGAGCGTCAGACTTTGGGGCACAGATGGGGCACAGAACCGGAAAAAACTGCGAAACGCCCTGAAACGACGTGAAACAGATAAACCTTTTAAAACAACAATATATTGTATTAAAACGGCTCTTGAAAAGCGGCGAAATCAGTCAAAATAGCTTTCCTAAAGCAGAGGTCGGGGGTTCGAGTCCCTCCGGGGTCGCCAACCTACTCCATTTGCTCAGCAAATTTGGGGTGCGACGGCGTCGTTCATCCACAGAATTCGGCCCGTTGTAAAAATGGTTTCTCCATTTACCGGGCCTCGCCTGATGCGCCCGGAACCGTACACGCTCCGCTAGAGATGAGTATAAATTTCCATCTGTCAGCGTAGTTCGGCTTGCTGTTTCTGGTCAGATTCCGAGAAATCGCCATGCCAACAAAACTGTCTGAGGGTGGTATGGTGCAAAATTGATTTCCATTATGAAATATTCTTAGTAAATAACGCACTATTCGTCCAGTAAACAAACTCTACTTTCTCTATGGGTAGAAACCCCTAGGCCTTCAATCTTTTAGAGCTATAGCAACAGACTCTAAAGCTGACTCGAATTGGCCGCGAAAACCGGGATTTTGCGCTATCATTACTGCATTAATGCTGTCATTTAACCCGCATAGTAAGGTCCACGTTAAGCTATCAGTGTTCATTCAAGCGTGACGGCAGGACGTTATAACTGGGGCTGGGCTGAACATGCACGCGGGAAGAGGCGACGGCGGGTACGGGCGTTTGCGTGAGGAGGCGGAGGCGGGAACAGCCCCGCAACGACGGGCCTTCGGCGCGCCGTACGAGAGCGTCACCTTCTCGACGGCGACGCGCGCGCGGTGCGAGCTGACGGTCACCCTGGCCTCACAGCCGGTGTTCGACCTGGCGACCTCGACGCCGATCAGCCAGCGGCTGAAACGCACCATCCGGCGCACGGGCGAACGCTCGATCTTCGAACGGAAGACGCTGGAGCTCGACGATCTGAGGCAGATCGACGTCCTGACCGTCGAGCACGGCATGCGCCTGTTGCGGCTGGGGCAGGGCGACACCGGCATCGTGCCGGCCTTCTGGCGGACCCTGACCGGGGGCCGCGGACCGTATGCGCTCCAATGCGCGGCCGTTCAGCACAGCTCGGAGCCGGGCAGCCTGCTGATCGAGGTCTTCGGCGGTCTTGAGCACACGCCGGTGGCCGTCATCGACGAGGCGCTGGCGCATTTCCAGACGCAGACGCGCGGGGTCGTGCTGCACATCGCGCCCGACATCGACGCCGCGCAGCGGCTGCGAGGGGTGCACGCCCACTGTCTCGCCATCGACTTCGCCGGGGTGGCGCACGAGGGCGCCCGCGACTGGATCGCCGCCGCCGAACTGGTCGGGGCGGCGCGCCACATCTGCAACCAGCTCCTGCTGGTCAATCTGCGGCCGGATCGGGCGCTGGCGGCCCAGGCCGCGGGGGCCACCCATGCGGTGTTCTCGACCCTGGAGCCGCGGTCGCTCTAGCGCCCGGGACTCACCGGCGCGCCTCTCTCCCGCCGCGCCCGCTGGCCGGGAGGCCTAGCGCCACTTCGATCCTTCGCCATGCCCGCCGATGCTCTCGAACTCGGGCGGCGCGGCCTTGTGGACGTATTGCTCGGACACCAGCCAGCCCTTGAGCGGCCTCAGCACGCCGAGACAGCCCAGCACGAGCAGGGGCATGGTCACCACCAGATGCACCCAGATCGGCGGGTGGACGCTGAACTCGAACCACATGAACAGCGCCATGCCCAGCAGGCCGACCAGGCTCATGCCGAAGAAGGCCGGGCCGTCGGCCGGCTCGGCGAAGCTGTAATCCAGCCCGCAGGCGGGGCAGGCCTCGCGAATGGTCAGAAAGCCCTTCAGCAGCGGTCCCTCGCCGCATCGGGGACAACGGCAGCGCAGGCCGGTGGAAAGGGTGCTGAGGCGCGGATACTCGGGGTCGGTCACGATCTGGGTCCTGACATGCAGTCGGAATGGATGTCGGCCTGTGAAGCCGGCGCCGCAAGCGGGGCCAGTTGTCGCGGGGAACACCCCGGGGCGTCCGTCGTTCCTCGCCCCATGACCGAAACACTCGGATCCGCCGTGCCCGCCGACATCGAGGCGCTGGTCGAGGCTGTGCTCAAGGCCGCCAGCGACCACGGCGTCACCCTGTCCACCGCCGAAAGCTGCACCGGCGGGCTGATCGCTTCAATGCTGACCGACGTCGAGGGCCGCTCGCACGCCTTCGAGCGCGGCTATGTCGTCTACACCGACGACGCCAAGACCGAGGAACTTGGCGTGCCGCGCCGGCTCATCGAACAGAACGGGGCCGTCTCCGAGCCCGTGGCCCGAGCGATGGCGGAAGGCGCGCTGAGGGACTCCCGCGCCGGGGTGGCGGTCTCGGTCACCGGCTTCGCGGGACCGGCGGGACCGGATGACGAACCGGGACTTGTCCATTTCGCTCTCGCCGCCACCGGCGCGCCCACGGTGCATGAGGAGCATCATTTCGGGGATCGGGGGCGCGGCCCGGTGCGGCTGGAATGCCTGCGCGTCGTGCTGCGCATGATGCGGGACGCACTGCCGACCTGAGGTCGAATGGTCACCAACCGTTAACCGCGTTGTAAGGCCGGTCGCGCGAGGGTGCGCGCGTATGTCCGGGGTCACCGTCAGCAAGCGCGTTCTCAGAACCACCGTGGCCGCCGCCGCGGCGGGCGCTGTCGCCTTCTCGCCGCTGGCTCCGCTGGCCCAGGAAGCCGGCGCTCCCGTCGATCCGATCTCGATCCGCATCGGCGCCAACGCCGAGTTCACCCGCATCGAATTCGCCGGCGTCATCGGAGCCCGGTCGAGGGTCCGGCGCGAGGGCCGCGACGTCATCGTCCGCATCGGCTCGACCGCCGCTCCCGACGTCTCCCGCCTGAAGGTCGATCCGCCCAAGGGGGTGGAGAAGGTCGAGACCCGCTCCGTACAGGGCGCCACCGAACTGGTCATCACCCTGGCCGAAGGGGCCGACGCCCGCAGCGGCTCGGCCGACGGGGCCGTCTATCTGAACCTGTTCGCCTCGGCCCCCGACGCGCCGGCTCCGGCCGAGGCGGCGGTGCAGGACGTGGCCGTGGTCAGCCGCGCTACCCCGGCCAAGGTCTCCATGACCTTCCAGTGGGACCGACCTGTCGGCGCGGCCGTCTTCCGGCGCGGCGAGGCCGTCTGGGTCGTCTTCGATACGCCCGCCCGGCTGGACATGTCCGGCGCACGGCAACTCGGCCCTGTCTCCGACGCCCACTGGACCGCCGCGCCCGACCACGTCGCCGTTCGCATCGCCGCGCCCAAGGGGCTGGCCGTCTCCGCCGTCGCCGAGGGATCGAACTGGACCGTCGTCATCGGCGGCCAGCCCGTCGCCGTCGAGGGCGTGACGATCGAGCGGGACGAGACCGGCCAGCCCGTGCTGGTCGCCCGCATGGCCGGCGCGACCAAGGCCATCTGGCTGACCGATCCTCTCGCCGGCGACCGTTTCGCCGCCGTCACCGCCCTGGCCCCCGGCAAGGGTTTCGCCGATCGCCGCCGCACGGTGGACATGGCCCTGCTGCCCACGGCCCAGGGACTGGCCGTCGAGACCACATCCGCCGATCTCGGCATTCTGGCCGAGACGGACCGCGTCACCTTCAGTCGCCCCAACGGTCTGGTCCTGTCGCCGCCTTCCGCCGCGCTGGACGCCGCCGCCGATGAGAGCGGGGCGCCGAAGAAGGCGAAATTCCCGGCCCTGATCCTCTCCGAATGGGCTGACGTCGGCCACGCCGGCTTTTCGGCCCGCTATCGCCAGCTGCAGGACGCCGCCGCCGGGGAGGCCATGGCCGCCGGCGACGATCCGCGCGCATCGGCCGAGGCGCGATTCGCTCTCGCCCGTTTCCTCGTCGGCTCGGGCCTCGGCTACGAGGCCATAGGCGTGCTGAACAACATCGTCGCCAAGGCCCCCAATATGGCCGGCGAGCCCGAACTGCGCGGCCTGCGCGGCGCGGCCCGGACCTCCATCGGGCGGATGGAGGAGGCCGAGGGCGACTTCGCCGCCTCCGCCGTGGCCGGCGATCCCGCATCGGCCATGTGGCGCGGCTATATCGCCGCCAACCAAGGCGATTGGGCGGCCGCCCGGCAGGCCTTCGCCGCCGGCGCCGTCGCCGCCGACGCCTTCCCCTCCGCCTGGCGCGCCCGCTTCGGCGCGGCCCATGCTCTGGCCGCGCTGGAAACCGGCGATCCCGATTCCGCCCGCGCCCTGCTGGCCTACAGCTTCAGCCAGAACGCGCCCGCCGCCGACCAGCTGACCGCCCATCTGGTGCAGGCCAAGCTGCTGGAGCTGGACGGGCAGTCCGACCGCGCCCTGGCCGTCTACGCCGCCGTCAGCCGCGCGCCGCTGGACGCCGTCTCCGTGCCGGCCAAGCTGGGGGTCGTCCGCCTGTCGCTTGCCAAGGGCCGGATGAAGCCCGATGCGGCTGCGAAGGAACTGGAAGCCCTGCGCTGGCGCTGGCGCGGCGACGCCACCGAACTGGCCGTCATCCGCCAGCTGGGCCAGCTCTATCTGTCGCAGGGTCTGTACCGCGAAGCCCTGACCGCCCTGAAAGGCGCCGGGCCCAATCTGAACCGGCTGGAAGGCGCCGCCGACATCCAGGCCGATCTTGGATCCGCCTTCCGCATGCTGTTCCTCGAGGGCGGGGCCGACGGGCTGCAGCCGATCCAGGCGCTGGGGCTGTTCTACGACTTCCGCGAACTGACCCCCATCGGCGCCGACGGCGACGAGATGGTGCGGCGGCTGGCCCGGCGGCTTGTCGATGTCGACCTGCTGGATCAGGCCGCCGAGCTCCTGAAATACCAGGTCGAGAACCGGCTGGAGGGCGTGGCCAAGGCCCAGGTCGCCACCGATCTGGCCACCGTCTATCTGATGGACCGCCAGCCCGAGCCGGCGCTGCAGGCGATCTGGGGCTCGCGCTCCACCCTGCTGCCAAGCGCGCTCAACGCCGAGCGCCGGGCGCTGGAAGCCCGCGCCATGGCCCAGCTGGGCCGCTACGACCATGCGCTTGAGGTTCTGGGCGACGACGCCTCGCCGGAAGCGGGCGAGGTTCGGGCCGAAATCTTCTGGAAACAGCAGAAATGGACCCAGGCCGCCGCCTTGTACGAGGCCCGTCTGGGCCAGCGATTTGCTGATCCGGCGCCCCTGACCGCCGAGGAAGAGGCGCGGCTGATTCGCGCCGGCGTCGGCTATTCGCTGGGTCATGACGCCGCGGGCCTGAACCGGCTGTCGCGGAACTATCGGCCCTTCATCGCCGGCGCCCGGGCCAAGACGGCCCTGTCGATCGCGCTTGATGACGACGGCGTGGCGCCCGGCGACTTCGCGGCCCTGACCGCTTCCGCCGACACCTTCGCAGGCTGGGTCACGGCCATGAAGGGCGAGCTGAGAACGAAAACGGGCGGGAACCGCGCTGCGGCCCCCGCCCGTCCTCAAACTGCAGCAGCGCCAGCCCCCTAGAGGCCGGCCGTCTGGACCTTACGGTCTTACTTGTTCACCGCATCCTTCAGCGGCTTCGAAACGCGGAAGCGCACGGCTTTCGACGCGGCGATCTTGATAGTCGCGCCGGTGGCCGGGTTGCGGCCTTCACGGGCGGCGCGGGCGGCGGTGTCGAACACGCCGAGGTTCGAGATGCGGACGTCGCCGCCGCCGGTCAGCGACTTGTGGATGTTCTTGACGAGAGCGTCGAGCATCCGGCCGGCGTCGGCTTGGCTGACACCGGCGTCCTTGGCGACGGAGGCGATGAGTTCGGCTTGGGTGGTCATGTGGGTCGTTTCCCGATGAAAGCTCGCCCCGATTCAGGGGCGATGACGGACGGATTGACGCCGCTTTTTGTTAGCTTGGCAAGCGACTTCGCCGCTGTAACCCCCACGGGGTGGGGATTTATCCGGTACCGGACGCTCTCTGGAAGCTCTCGACCAGGCTTCCGGCGACCAATCTCCACCCGTCCACGAGCACGAAAAAGATCAGCTTGAACGGGAGTGAAATGACCACCGGAGGGAGCATCATCATACCCATGGACATGAGCACGCTGGCGACCACCAGATCGATCACAAGGAACGGAACGAAAAGGAGAAATCCGATTTCGAAGGCCTTCTTCAGCTCACTGATCATGAAGGCCGGAGTGACCACTCTCAGGGGCAGGTCGGCGGCCGCCGTGGGGGCCTCCAATTTGGACAGCCGGACGAACAGCGCGAGGTCGTCCCGGTCCACCTGGGCGAGCATGAAAGTCTTCACAGGTTCCGACGCCGCATCGAAGGCCTGGGGCAGCTCCATCTGCTGATCCAGCAGGGGTCGGATGCCCGAATCATAGGCGTCCTGCCATGTCGGAGCCATCACAATGGCGCTCAGGAACAGGGCCAGGGACACCAGAACCGCGTTCGGCGGCGACTGCTGCATGCCCAGCGCCGTCCTCAGCAGCGACAGCACCACGACGATTCGCACGAAGCTGGTGGTCATGATGACGATCGACGGCGCCAGCGACAGGACGGTCATCAGACCGACCAGCTGGACGACCCGTTCGGTCAGGCCGGCGCCTGTGCCGAGGTCGACGTTGATCGCCGCGCCGGGGCCGCCGGCGGCGGCGATGTCCTGTGCGAGGGCCGCCAGCGGCCACAGCAGGCAGGCGAGGGTGGTGAATAGCGACAGCATCGCCGCGCGTTTCAGCTCCTCGAGGCTGGGCATGACGAAGACGCCCTTGAGGCTCACTGGATCGCTCCGGATGGCGCGACGGGCGGCGTAACGGCGCCGCGCGGCTCGATCAGCTCGCGGCCCTCGCCAAGGATCAGCAGGCGCTCCTCGCCGTCGATGGAGACGATCATCAGCCGACGTGCGGGGTCCAGCATCAGGGTTTCGACCACCTTCATCCGCTTCTCGCCGCGCTCGGCGCTGAGGCGGGCCAGCAGCTCCGGCATGTATCGCCGCGCGCCCCAGGCCGCCAGGCCGATGATGCCCAGGGTGAAGGCGAGCGCGAACAGGGCCCGCAGCAGGTCGAGAAGGTTCATGCCCAAGATTTCGGCCATCATGGTTAACGCCGTGTTGAGATAACGTCCCGTTAACCATGCACGCGGCAGTTACTGCCTGGCTCATGGGGCGATCAACGCCCTCAATCCGATCAGGGGGCGTCACACGTGGGTTTCACTGACCTGCCGCTGCTCAGCCAGATCAAGGGTCGCCTGTCCTGGCTGGACGAGCGGCAAAGGGTCATCGCCCAGAACGTCGCCAACGCCGACACGCCCGGTTACGTCGGCCGCGACCTGAACCAGCCGACCGATTTCGCCGCGGCGATGCGCGAGGGCGGCGGCGGGGTCCGCATGACCCGCACCAGCGCCATGCATATCGCTCCGCAAGGCCAGGTCGCCCGTTTCGAGAGTCAGGCCGCGCCTGATTCGGAGACCACGCTCGACGGCAATTCCGTCGTGGTCGAGGAGCAGATGCTCAAGATGGCCGAGAGCCGCATGGCCTACGACGCGGCCATCGGCTTCTACCAGAAATCCATGCAGATGCTGCGCATGGCCGCCCGCGCGCCCGGACGATGAGGAGCTGACCGATGCCTGACCCCATCCCCCCGCGCAACAGCGCCATGGCCGTCGCCGCCAGCGCCCTGAAGGCGCAGCAGTCACGGATGCGCGTGATCGCCGAGAACATCGCGAACGCCGAATCCACCGCACAGGTCGCTGGGGGGCAGCCCTATCGCCGCCAGGTCCCGGTCTTTCAGGCGCGTGAGATCGACGGCGCCACCGGCGTCACCCTGGCCGAGGTCCGACCCGACATGGGCGACTTCCGCAGCGAGTACGACCCGGGACACCCGGCCGCCAACGCCGAGGGCTATGTGCTGCGTCCCAACGTCGACACCCTTGTCGAGGCCATGGATATGCGCGAGGCCCAGCGCGCCTACGAGGCCAATCTGAACGTCATCGAGACCGCGCGCTCGATGGACAGCCGCACCCTCGACCTGCTGAAGAAATAGGGCCTGAGCGATGAACCCCTTGATGGCGGCCAAGGCCTATGCGGCGATCCAGGACGGCGCCTCGCCCGTCGGGGGCGGCGCGGGCGTCGGACAGTCCGGCTTCGCCGACATGCTGACCAGCGTCATGGGCGACATGACCCAGAGCTCGCGCGCGGCCGAGACGCAGATGGCGTCGGCGGTGCAGGGGCAGGGCAGCATGATCGACGTGGTCACCGCCGTGTCCTCCGCCGAGGCGTCGCTGGAAACCGTCATGGCCGTCCGCGACCAGGTGATCCAGGCCTATCAGGAGATCATGCGGATGCCGATCTGACGCCTGTCAGGTCCACGGATTGAGCCGGGAACCGCATTGGCGCCACGAACGCTGGTCTCCCGAGTCTGTCCGGGAGTCCGCCATGCTGAAGTATCGCAACTCATCCGCCATCGTCGCCGTCAGCGATCTCAACCGCGCCAAGGCGTTCTACGCCGGCGTCCTCGGGCTCGCGGAAGCGGACGGCTCCAGCGACAACGTGCTCATCTTCCGGACCGGGTCGACCCGCCTGGTCGCCTATCCCTCGGAATTCGCCGGCACGAACAAGGCAAACGCCGTGGTCTGGGGGGTTGGCGACCGGATCGAATCCATCGTCGCCGACCTGCGCGGCCAAGGTGTCGTCTTCGAACAATATGACATGGACGGCGCGACCTTCGCCGACGGCATTCATCGCATGGGCGATTTCCGCGCCGCATGGTTCAAGGACCCGGACGGCAACATCCTGCATATCAACAGCGAGGATTGAGGGCCTCAGCCCTCCAGTGAGACGACGGGCTGCAAAGCGGCCGGTGCGCGGCGCGAACGGCCTTTGAGCCAGCCGCGGATGCGGTTCTGCAGCGGCGTGTCGATCGTCACATGGAACAGCCAGGCGAAGCCGAACGCCGCCGCCACCCCGCCGGCCCACAACGCCCACTGCACGGTCTCGGGCAGGTTGAAGCGGGCGATGGCGACATTGGCCGCGCCGAACCATGCGATCCGCACGACCTCATTGGTGATGAACATCGAGAACGAGACCTGCGCCGCCTTCTCGATCCATTTCGAAGGGCGCGGCGTCGGGATGGCGCCGGCCGCCAGAATGATGGTCGAGATACAGGCCAGCGAGATCAGGGCGTTCTTGTCGAAATACTGGGCGACGGCGAGGCCCAGCGCCGCCGCGACGCCGGCCCAACGCGCCAGCTTCGGCGCGATCCAGACCTTCTGCGCGAACCAGGCCAGCGTCATGCCGAGGAAGAACAGCGGCAGGGCACGGAAGAAGCCGAAGCCCAGGGGCATCTGGTAGACGGGATAGCCGAACAGGCTCCACGTCAGCTGGTTGGCCAGCAGATACAGGCCGACGCCCAGCGCCAGTACGCTCCACGGCCCCAGACGGACCAGGCCCTTCAGCATCCACGGGAAGGCGAGGTAGCAGCCGATCAGGGCCGAGATCGACCAGCTGGGCGCGTTCCAGCCATAGCCGCCGGGAATGCCGTACGCCTGCACCAGACCCATCTGGGCGGGCAGCTGACCCCAGTCGAACCACTCGGGCGCGCGCGGCGCCAGACCGAGGGCGGCGCTGCCCACGACGATGGCGATCAGCGTCAGCCCCATCATGATGTGCGCCGGCCAGACCCGCAGGAACCGCTTGGCGAAGAAGGCGCCGGGCGACATCCGCCCCCCGGCGACCGACGCGCCGTAGACGCGCATCAGCACATAGCCGCTGTCGATCAGGAAAAAGTTGGTCAGCAGGAAGCCGCCCCGCTCGAACACCGGATGGACGGCCTCGGCCAGCGGAACCGGCCCCGCGCCCTGGAAGTGGTGCAGGATGATCAGCGAGGCCACAGTGAAACGCAGGGCGTCCAGCCACCCGCCCCGAACGATGGGCGTTGTTTCATTTCGGGTCGATATCGCCGTCCAGGCCATCGCGAGGGCCTCCTTCGAGGCTTTCCCCGCAAGGGCCGGGCCGCGATGGGCGGCCCGCTACAGCTTGCCGAAGGCCACGCCGCGCCAGCCCCAGCCCGACGCCAGAACGGCCGCCCGCACGGGGTTTTTGATCTCGGTGGTGTCGAAGGCGTAGTCATAGACCTCGCCGAACGACCCGTCCTCGCGGAAGGCGTAGACGGTCTCGAAGCTCTTCTCGAACTGCTGGCCTCTCGAGGCGCTGGCGGCAGCGCTCAGCGTCGGAATGCCCGCCCGCCATTCGACTTCCCACAGCTCGTCGACGGCCCGCACCTCGCCCTTCTCCTCGTCGAACTTCATCAGGATCTTGAAGACCTTCTTGATGCCGGCCTTGGCGAAGATCTCGTACCATTTGGCGTCGACGATCCGCCATTCGGCGACCATGTCGACCTTTTCCTTCTTGCCGTCGCGGATGACGAACGGCGCCGTCGCCCGGTTCACGGCCATCAGGGCCTTGCGCAACTCAGCCGTCGACTGGCGCTTCACGCCGGCGGGCGGGGCCTTGGACCCCGTCAGAAAATCGAAAAGTCCCATGGTCGTCCCCCGGCAATGTCGGGGGGGACAGTGGTCGATCACGGCGCCGAAGACCAGAGGCCTCAGCCGCCCCGCACGAGCCGCAGGAATTCCTCGCGCGTGCGGGCGTCGTCGCGCAGCACGCCGGTCAGGTGGCTGGTGATCAGGCTGGTGCCGGGCGCATTCACCCCGCGCAGGGTCATGCAGCTATGCTCGGCCTCGATGACCACGCCGACGCCCTGGGGCTGAAGCACTTCCTGGATCGCCTTGGCGATCTCGGAGGTCATCTTCTCCTGGATCTGCAGACGCCGGGCGTAGCCCCGCACCACGCGCGCCAGCTTGGAAATGCCCACCACCCGGTCGGTCGGCAGATAAGCGACATGGGCGCGCCCGATCACCGGCAGCATATGGTGTTCGCACACGCTGACGAAGCGGATGTCCCGGAGCACGATCAGCTCGTCATAGCCGCCGACCTCCTCGAAGGTCCGCTCCAGATATTCGCGCGGATCGACGTCATAGCCGGCGTACATCTCGCGATAGCTGCGCATCACCCGGTCGGGGGTGTCGACCAGACCCTCGCGGTCCGGGTCGTCGCCGGTCCAGCGGATCAGGGTGCGGACGGCGGCGCGAACCTCGTCGGCGCCGGGCATGTCATGAACTGGCCTCTGCCCGCCGCGCTTCGGCAGGGGGGTTCCCGCCGCCCGTGCAAGCGCCTCGCGCTCGACCCAGCTGCCGTCACAGTCCTGATCAGCGGTGTGGCGGTGGTCGTCCATGGCGGCATCCTGTGGCGGGCGCTCCGCGGGCGCGAAGCAGACAGTGTCCCGCTCTTAACGCCCCACGGCCCGGAAGGGGAGCCGCGCAAACGCCATTTGCTTTCGAAGGGCGTCGGCGTCGGTCGCCGCCTCACCGACCCGCGGCCGAGTCCTTCCGGCGCTGCAGGGACTCCGGCCCGGTCCAGCTGGCGCTGAGGTTCAGCGCGGACCATGAGTCGAGGTCGGCCATATCGCCCGGCCCGGGCCGCAGGGGCACCACGGTCGAGGTCTCCGGAGCTGCCCCCCCGCCGGCGGAATCATTGGCGCCGGACAGTCCGTCAGGCGCCGCCTGAACGCCCCGGTCCGGCGCCTCCGGGATGTCGAACCCGGTCTCCCTGTTGTCGCGGTACAGGGAGGGGCGCGGCGGCGTCTGGAGGAAGTGACCCATCTGGCCGACGACCATCCGCAGCAGCATGCGGCGTTCCTCGGCGTTGTCGTCGCACAGCCGGTCGTTCTTCGCCTGGAGCTCGGCCAGTTCACGCTCCTGTTCGAACATCCGGTTCCTGACGGCCAGCACCGCCAGTCCCAGACGCCGCACGCCTGCGGCCCGCCCGACCGGAAGCGTGATCCTCAGGTCGCCGATGGCCAGGTGCTCGAGCCGCTCGGCGTCGTCGTCATAGGGGGCGGCGGCGGCGTGAACTGCCAGGCGACCTGCCAGCCCGTCCGCCTCGGCCGCCGTCAGTCC